>Ga0210123_1000160_pt1 | contig 44014 bp, 37 predicted proteins | sample Muzzi_PWB_D2_FD_185535 | JGI IMG/M metagenome (GOLD analysis project Ga0210123, IMG submission 185535) | Wetland microbial communities from San Francisco Bay, California, USA, that impact long-term carbon sequestration - Muzzi_PWB_D2 (SPAdes) | ecosystem: Environmental > Aquatic > Marine >... | reverse complement strand
ATCCAGGTCGTCGCGGCTCTCACGATTCGCGCACGCCGTGGCCTCGCTGACGGTCGTGGCAGCCGGGGCGTGCGACCGCGGTGCTCCGATCTCGACCCGGTCGTGGTGCACGGCGGACTCCGGTGTAGCGGTGGCCTTCACGGCGGCCGACGACCCCGGTTCCTGGGCCCACGACGGTCGCGGTTCCCCGCATTTCGTCGAGCTGTGGCGGGTTGGGGGGCTCAAAGAAGGCGAGGAGCTGGGGTTCCCGCTGAATCCGTCCGTATCCGCGGCGGGACGCCTCGCCGTCCCGGACTGGATGCTCGGCAATCTCACGGTGCTCGACGCCGACGGCACGTGGTATGGTGACTGGGCGCGTCGCGGACCGGGGCCGGGCGAGCTGGCGCGGCCGGCGGCGGTCCGCTGGAGCGGGGACTCCGACAGCCTGACCGTTTTCGACATCGATGCCGGAAAGGTCGAGTTCCTCGACGCCGACGGACCGATTCGACCTCCGATCCGGGTAGATCCGACCTACTTCACGCCCGTTGTCATGTCGGGATCGGTGCGGTGGGTCGGTGTCACGCCCGACGCTGCTGTGCTGCTCGCTCCTGTGCCCGTCCCCGAGGGGTCGTCCGGGGCCGAGGAGTATCGTACGGCCGAGTCGCCGATTCTGTTGCGGCGAGCCGGCACCGACACCACCGACACGCTGGCGACGATCGCGGTGCCGACGACCCCTGAGCGGCCGTTCTACGGTGCCCTGCCGGCGCCCGGTTGGCCCACGACCGTCGCGGCGGTGGACGAACGCGGCGGGGTGTACGTCGGTGGTATGGATGCCCGGTACCGCATCGTCGTTTCCGACGATTCAGCCGGGGTCGGCCGGATCGTCTGCCGGGACGCGCCCGGTCTCCCGCTCGGTGAGCGGGAACTCGTCCCACGCTCCGGAGAGGACGCCGAGCTCGCCGACGTATTGGCTGAAGGCGTGAAACCGGATGCCCCTGCACCGTTCGGCCGGATCTTCGTCTCGCATGAAGGAAATCTTTGGGTTCAGCGCGAGCGGCCTTCCATGATGGGAACGAGTGAAGCGTACGTGGGCGTCCCCGGCGCGCTCTACGACGTTTTCGACTCCGAAGGCGCCTACCTGGGCGAAGTTCGCGCTCCCGAGAACGCCCGTTTCCAGGCCGCCCTCGGTGACACCGTCTGGGCCTACGAGATCGGCGACCTCGACGAGACCTGGGTCGTCGCCTACCAGATGCGCTGGGACTGAATGCGCCGTGCTTTCCCGGTGTATCCCTGTTGAAGTCGGTCCTCACCTCAACCGGAGGTCGCAATGAAGTACGAGATCACCGAGCTCGACGTCTTTTCCCTCGGCAAGGTCGTGGCGGCGGTTTATGCGGCGGGCGGCCTCGTGATGTGGCTGTTCGTGCCGATCTTCCTGGTGATCCCGGCGGGCGGCGGCGGCGACGGAATGTTCGCGAAGGGGCTGATGCTGATGTTCTTCGTCGCAGCACCGATCGTGAACGCGATCTTCGGGTTCATCTTCGGGGTGCTCGCGGCCTTCGTATACAACATCCTCGCTCGCACGGTCGGTGGATTGCGGTTCACGCTGCGCGAGGGCTGAGATGCGGCCCCCGGACGCGTAGGCGGACGCCCCACCTGCGTGCAACTCCGGCGGCCCGGTGCTCGTATGGGGAGTCGGAAGGGAAGCCGATGGCGCCCGAAGGGGCCACGGCCACGATTCGACAGCCAGCAACCGGGAGATCAGATGTCTGGACAGGGATCCGCCGGGAACGTCATAGCCGCGCTCGCGAGCTTCTTCGTGCCCGGGCTCGGCCAGTTGCTGCAGGGCCGCCTGATCATGGCGGGCGTGCAGTTCGTGCTCGCGGCCGTGCTGTGGGTGATCCTGCTGGGCTGGATCATTCACCTGTGGTCGATCATCGACGCGGCGGTATGGAAGCCCCGGTGGGCCTGAAGAGCCGGGCGTAACCGTCGGCTACGACGGCCCCGACATCACATCCGAACGGCGAGGCTTCCGATCGGGCAACCCGGCACGGGCGTGATCCGGGCTTCGAACGTCCGGCCGTCTCGCCGGATGCCGAGCGTGGTCGGGACGTCCTCCTGCGGTCGGGCGAGCCGACGGCCGCCTTCCCGGGTCGTGATCGGCAGGCCGTCGACCGACACGATCACGTCGCCCTCGCGCAGCACTTCGGCGGCCGGCGGCCGCAGTCGGACGATCCGCGGCTCCGTCGTGAACCGGTGTTCGAGGCCCCCGTCGGGACTCTCCACGTTGATGCGGCATTCCCCTCCGAGGCACAGCAGCCGCTCGATACCCGTGCCGACCGGGTCGGGGCCCGCCCAGGGACAGGCCGCGGGGCGTTCCTGGGCCTGCAGGGGACCCGTCGCGGCGAGGAGCAGACCGGCCACGAGCGACGCGTACCGCCGGAGAAGGGAGATCATGGGGCGCCTCCGGCCGGCCCGAGCCAGGCCTTTTCGATCAGTCGGTGGATATCGGCCGTGATCGGATCCGGCCCACTGAGCCGCCCGAGTTCGTAGGCGGCGCCCGACATGGCTGCGAGGGCGACCTCGCGACCGGCGCGTCGGTCGGCCGGCGACAGCCGATTCGCGTCGTCCGCCAGTCGGGCGATGGCGACGACGTACTCGGTACCAGCCTGCTGGACGTCGAGCGCCCGGACCCCCAACCGGTCATCGGCATTGCCGCCCGCTGCGCCGCCAGTCCAACCCGCATGTGCCAGGGCGCCGCCTGCGAAGCAAAGGATCGCGACGGCGGCGGCGCGGAAGCGGGACACCGAGACCCTGCGCGGCCCCTGCGGCCTCTCACCGATACGCCGATCGAGTTCGGACTCGATCCTGGCCGGAGCCTCGATGCGCGGATCCAATTCCGCGACGGCCTCGAGCAGCCCTCGGGTTTCTTCGACCTGGGCGGCACAGGCCGCACAGTCGGCGGCGTGCGCGGCCCGGGCGGGCGACGCGGCGACGCCGCCGGCGAGATCATAGATTTCGAGATCGGTCAGATGTTCAGTCATGTTCGAGCGTCTCCCTCAAGAGGGCGCAGGCCCTCGATGTCTGGCTCTTCACGGTTCCCTCCGTGACCCCCATGATCGCGGCGGCCTCGGCACAGCTGAACCCGTGGACGTGCCGCAGGACCAGCGCCTCGCGCGCACCCGGCGGAAGACCGGCGATGGCCCGTTCGAGATCGATCCGCGTTTCGGCGTGGCGCGCCCCGTCCGTCCACGCGGCGACACCGGCCCCGAAGCGCGCCGGATCGACCGCCACGACCCGGCTCCGCCGCCGGGTCCGGGTCCGCGTGGCGTCGCGGGCGCGATTCACCGCGATCCCGCAGACCCAGGTTCCGAATCCACTGTCGCCCCGGAAGCGTGGCAGGTTGACCCAGGCCGCGGCGAAAGACTCCAGCAGGACCTCCTCCGCGAGGTCTCGCTCGCCGGTGAGCCGCAGGGCGAGACCGTACACGAGGTCGCGGTGCCGGGCGTAGAGCTCGGTGAACGCGGATCGATCACCGGTCCCGGCGCTCTCGACGAGCCGGCGCTCACGCAAAACCGGATCGTCGGTTATGGTGGACCTGCCGGCGATGTCCAGAACCCACCCTCGCTGCTCACTCGCAATTCCACCTCCGGGTAGTTACGCGTCTGCCACGCCGCATCGACGGTGTCGGGCGTCAGCAGATCGCCGTACATGCCGTTGTCGGTGCCGCGTACATAGCGGGTGAAGAAGGCATCCAGGTAATCCCCTGTGATCTGGTTGACGCGAGCCGCCGAAGTCTCCCGGCGATGGCGTTCTTTCCACTCCCGCGGGGCATAGGGGCGATACACGTAGAGCAGATCCCCCACCGAAGCGTGCCACGCCCCGTGGATGACCACCTCGTAGACCGGCGCCGCGCGTCCCCCGCCGCGATACTGCCGCCCGGCGAGCTCGGCCCGGTTTGCGCCTCCGACGAAGTAGAGCAGCGGCCCGGCAACGGTCAGCGGCCGATCCGCCTCGCGATATACCTGTCCCTCCCAACTTGCGGCGGCCACGACCCTCGGGTCACGCGGCAACGCCCACGCCGCGGCCGCGCCGCCCAGGGAATGTCCGAAGTAACCCACGCCGCCGGCCAGGTCCAACCGGCCGGCAAAGTCCACTTCGTCGCCGGCGGTACCCGGAAGGTGGCCGCCATCCAGCGCGGCGAGTCGGTCGAGCACCCGGCCGGCGTCCAGAACGAGCTGATCGACCACCGCCATCAACACGTTTCCGCGTGCCGAGTCGTCCTCCCACGTCGGCCCGTCGAACGGGAATTCGCGGCCGTCCGGCAGCCGGGTTAGCGCCTCTTCCCCGGGGTGGCTGATGGCCGCCACCACCCAGCCCGAGCTGGCCAGGCGTTCGAGCAGAATCTGATAGTTCTCGACGGGAAACGACCGGCCATGAGAGAACAGGAGCACCGGCCAGCGCGTGGAGGCGGTGGAGAGGGGCGCATCATCGACGCCATGTGTGAGCACGGCACGCTCCCAGCCGGAGGGAACCGGCAGGGTCGACCGCCAGGCCTCGGCTACCGGGGCCTGCATGTAGGGGCGGGTCGGACGAACGGTCCGCTTTGCTGGATACCAAATTCGCACGAGGATCGGCCGAGGGGTCTCCCGGCTGGCGGTGTCGGACACCACCCGGGTCGAGTCGACCACCACCAGAGCATGAACGCCGACCGGGTAGTCTCCCCACGGCTCCGGGAGGACGAGGGGGACGACGACGGTGTCATCGTGCGCCGGCGCGTCGGCCCGGGTCGCGGTTTGAGCCACAGCCGGGTGCGGGACGAGCAGGGCCACGGTCGCTACAATGACTGCCGAATGAGTTCGCATGTGAACTGAGTCGCCGCGAGAGGTCTCGAGGTTGGAATCGATTCGCCTGTTGGTCCACGAACCGCTGCCCGGCGTCCGCAACATGGCGGTGGACGAGGCACTGATGCGCTCGGCGCAGCGGGAAGGGGGCGTGACGTTGCGGTTCTATCGCTGGGAGCCGGGTTGCCTGTCGTTCGGACGCAATCAGGCGGCGCGCGGGGCCTACGACGCCGACGCGGCGGAGGCCCGCGGCATCGACGTGATTCGGCGCCCGACGGGAGGGCGCGCGGTCTATCACCATCGAGAGTTGACCTACTCCGTGACCGCGCCGGCCGCTGCGTGGGGCTCGCTGCGCGAGACCTACTGTCGCATCAACCGTGCGCTGGCGAACGGGCTGGGAGCTGTCGGCGTTCCGGCCGTCTGCGCGGGCGATCGGCTGCCCATGGCGCGGGCGCCCCGGCCTACGGCGCGGGCCTGCTTCCGCGATCCGCTTCCGGGCGAAGTCACCGCCGCCGGCCGCAAGCTCATCGGCAGCGCCCAGTGGCGGGACGGCGGCGCACTCCTCCAGCACGGCTCGATTCTCCTCGAGGACGAGCAGGCGGTCGTCGATAAGTTGCGCACACAACAGACCAACACCAACATTGAATCGGTGGCGATATCCCTGTCCGAGCTCCTGGGGCACGCCCCTGACGCCGGGCACCTCGTCAGGGCGCTGATCGGCGGCTTCGAGGCGGAGTTCGAGGTAGCCGCACGACCGAGCGAGATGACCGATGCGGAGCGGGAGTCCGCCGTGAGCCTCGCGGCCCGCTACGCCGACCCGACGTGGACCTGGCGACGCTGAACCCGCGGTCTCTTTCTCCGTCCGGGCGCCGAGTCTAGGTTGAGCCGTCGTGAACCGAACCCACTCCACGACCGACCGATCTCGGAGAGCCCGCGCTCTCGCAGACGGGGTCCGCACGCTGATCGGCGCTGCCCTGCTCAGCGGACTGGCGCTCGTCGCCGCCTGCTCGTCCGACGGCGGCTCCTCCTCCGCTTCCGGTTCCGCGGACGCGGCGCTCGTCCTGGGCTATACGTCGGAATTGCAGGGCCTGAACCCCCTGCTGAGCACCGACCAGAACGCCAACGAGCTCATCTACTACCTGCTGTTCACACCGATCGTCACCTACGACTCCACCTTCGCGCCGGCCCCGGCCCTGGCCGAGAGCTGGACGCTGAGCGACACCGCCGTGACGTTCGAGTTGCGCGACGACCTGAGCTGGCACGACGGTACGCCGGTCACCGCCCGAGACGTGGTCTTCACGTTCGATCGGGCGAAAAATCCCGATTTCGCCTCGCCGCTCAACGCGGCCTACCTGGCGAACGTCGCGACCGCCGAGGCGCTGGGCGACCACGAGGTTCGCTTCACGTTCACCGCGCCGCATTCCGAGCCGCTGCAGGACTTTTTCTGGCCGCCGATCCCGGCGCACCTGTTAGCTGCTGTGCCGGCAACAAACATGGCGCAAGCCCCGTTCAACAGGGCTCCCGTGGGCAACGGGCCGTACCGGTTCGTGCGGTGGGACGCGAACCAGCAACTCGTGTTCACGGCGAACCCCGACTATCCGGCCGGCCTTGGCGGGCCGCCCGGAATCTCGGACGTCGTGTACCGGATCATCCCGGACCAGACGACCCTGCTCGCCGAGTTGCTGAGCCAGGGCATCGAGGTGGACGGCCCCCTGGCTCCTGCGCAGGTGGCCCGCGTCGAGTCGGCGACTGACGTCAAGCTGGAGAGCTTCCCGTGGCGGCAGTTCAGCTACATCGGCTGGAACACGCGCCGCCCGCAGTTCGCGGATCCCGCCGTGCGCCGGGCGCTGACGATGGCGATCGATCGGGCGGCGATCGTTCGGACCGTGCTGGAAGGCCACGGAACGGTCGCCTCGGGGCCGATTCCGCCGTGGCACCGCCTGTCCCCGCACCTGGAGCCTCTGCCGCACGATCCCGCGGCGGCGGCGGCGGTGCTCGACGCGGCGGGTTGGCGCGACACCGACGAAGACGGTGTCCGCGACCATGACGGCGTGGAGTTGAGCTTCGACCTGCTGACCAACCAGCGCAGCCCGATCTACGGCGATGTTGCGAAGATCGTCCAGTCGAACCTCCGCGAGATCGGGGTCGACGCGCAGCCCCGGCTGCTGGAGTGGCAGAGCGTGTTGGCCCGCCACCGCAGCCGCGATTTCGACGCGGTGCTCACCAATTGGGTGCTCGACAACTTTCGGGTGGATCCACGCGCTCTCTTCCATGGCTCCCAGGTGGCCGTCGAGGGGAGCGCGAACCGGAGCAGCTATGCGAACCCTGTAGCCGACAGCCTCATGGACCTGGGGGCCCGGACGACCGACGAGGCCCGGGCGGCGGAGACATGGGCGGAGTTCGCCCGGGTGCTGCAGCACGATCAGCCGGTGACCTTCCTGTTCTGGCAGGAAGAGCTGGCCGGTGTCAGCCGCCGGCTGGCGGACGTGCGGATGGACGCCCGGGGTGAGCTGGTGACCCTGCCACGCTGGCGCTGGAGAGAAACGAAATGAGCGGACGCTTCGGACGTGGCTTGCGGCCCGCACTCGCCGGACTGGCGGTGCTCCTCGTAGCGGCCTGCAGCGACCGGGGCGATGCGGGGTCGCGCGGCGGCGCGACCGCCGTCCGGCCCGACGTGCCCGAGGTCGAGCGCTACGGCGGCACGGTGGTCGTCGCCGGCCGTAACGACATCGCCTCCATGAACCCGTTCACGTCGCTCGACGTCGAGAGCCTGCAACACCAGGATTACCTGCTGTTCGTCACCCTCATGAAGGCCGACACGCAGGAGGAACCGCTGCCGTACCTCGCCCGGTCGTGGAGGTTCGACGCAGACAGCACGGCGGTTACGATCGAACTCTATCGGGGTCTCACCTGGCACGACGGCGAGCCCGTCACCGCCGGGGACGTCGTGTTCACCTTCGAGACGGCCCGAAATCCCGCGGCCGGCTACCCGAACCGGGCCTACTTCGACGCGTGGGCCGGGGTCGAGCTGATCGACGAATACACCTTGCGGTTCACGGTTCGACCCGCGGCGAACCTGTTCTATGGCTGGACCCGTCTCGCCATCCTGCCGGAACACATCCTGGGCGATGTCCCTCCGGAGGAACTCGCCACCCACCCGTTCGGCCTGGATCCGGTGGGGAACGGCCCGTTCCGGTTCGTCGAGCGCGTCCCCGGCGACCGCTGGGTCTTCGAGGCGAACCCAGACTTCCCGGCGGAGCTGGGAGGCCGGCCCTACGTCGACCGCTACGTCTACCGCGTGATGGCGGACGACGCGACGCAGGCCTCGGCGCTGCGGGCTGGCGAGGTCGATCTGCTGACGACGGCGTCACCTGCGAACGTCTCCCGGTTCGAGGCCGACACGACGATCCGGCTGATCCACTATGACGACCGCGACTACGACTTCATCGTCTGGAATCCACGGCGGCCGATGTTCGCGGACCCGGCGGTCCGCAGGGCCCTGACGATGGCGATTGACCGGCCCGGAATCGTGGAGGCGGTCCAGGAGGGGGAAGGCACGGTAGCCGTCGGACCGATCGGCCCATGGCACTGGGCGTTCGACACGACCGACGTGGCGTTGCCGTACGCTCCCGACTCGGCCCGAGCCGTTCTAGCAGCGGTGGGCTGGACCGACAGTGATGGCGATGGAACGCTCGACAGGAACAGGCAGCCGTTCCGGTTCACCATGTACGCGACGCCCCGGGACAAGTGGCGGCGGGTCGCCACGATCGTGCAATCGAACCTGCGGGACGTCGGCATCGACATGGCCATCGAGATACGCGAGATCGCGGCATTGCAGCCGCTGGTCACCAGCCCCGACCGGCGGTTCGACGCGTTCATGCTCACGTGGATCCCGGACCAGACGCTCGACGACCGGGCTATGTGGGCATGCGACCAGTTGGCCCACCCGGTCCACTTTTCCGGGTATTGCAACCCGAAGCTCGACGCGGTGCTCGACTCGCTGCTGCTGGTGACCGACCCGGACACCTATGCCGGTCTCGTGGATCGCTACAACGACATCCTCGCTGCCGACCAGCCATACACCTTCCTCTATTACCCGTCGCACCTGGCCGCTGCGCGCGTCGAGTTGCGTGGGGTCGAGATGGACGCGCGAGGCAACTGGGTGTCGGTGGCGGACTGGTGGCTCGAGCCCTCGGCTCGCTGAGCGTCCGCCGGAGTCCGCGGCCATGAGTGTCGGCCTGCTGCGCTACGCCGGGCGGAGGATCCTGCAGGCGATTCCCCTGCTCCTGGGCATCCTCACTCTCACGTTCCTGTTGCTGCACCTGGCGCCGGGCGATCCCACGGCCACGTACCTGACCGACAACGTCTCGCCCGAGGTGGTCGAGCAGACGCGGGAACGTCTCGGCCTCGACCAGCCCCTGCCGGTGCAGTACGCCCGGTGGGTGACCTCGTTTGCGACCGGCGACTTCGGCCGCAGCTACGTCGGGGGGGAATCCGAGGTCGCCGAGCTGATCGGCGCGGCACTGCCGAACACCCTGCTGCTCGGCCTCGTCTCGCTGGTGATCATCTTCGTCGTCGGCTGTTGGATCGGGGTGATCCAGGCCGTTCGGCAGTACGGAATTTCCGATACGACCCTGACCATCGGCTCTCTAGCCCTCTATTCCATGCCGGGATTCTGGCTCGGCCTGATGCTGCAGATCGCGGTCTCGTCGAGCTGGTGGCCCGATGCCCTGGCCCTGCCCGTGTCGGGCATGATCGACGTGCGCAGCCACGCGAGCATGTCGCTCCTGGGCCAGGGCGTCGACGTGGCGCGCCATCTCGTGCTGCCGACCATCGGGCTCGGTCTCGCGTCGGCGGCCGGGATCGCCCGCTACATGCGCGGCGAGATGCTCGAGGTGATCCACCAGGACTACATCCGGACGGCTCGGGCGAAGGGGCTGAGCGAGCGCCGGGTGATTTTCCGACACGCCCTGCGCAACGCCCTGATTCCGATCGCCAGCCTGCTCGGTCTCTACTTGCCGATCCTGATCGGCGGGTCGGTCGTGATCGAGAAGGTGTTTTCCTGGCCGGGCATGGGCATGCTGCTGTACGACTCGGTGTACGCGCGCGACTACCCGGTGGTGATGGCGGTCACCTTCCTGTTCGGGGCAATCGTCGTCGCCGGCAACCTGATCTCAGACCTCCTGTACGCGGCCGTGGATCCGCGCATCCGCTATGAGTGATCCGGCTCGCGTCGCGACGGCCGTCGAGTCCCGGGCCTCTGCCATCGGCACCTCTCCGTGGACCATTGCCCGGCGCCGCTTCCTCGGCCGTCGGCAGGCGATGGCCGGTCTCGCGCTGCTCGTCATTCTGGCCGTCCTGGCCCTGCTCGCGCCGGCGATCGCGCCGATGAACCCGTCAGTCGACCTCGTGAACCGCCTCCGACCACCGTCGGCCGTCCACTGGCTGGGCACCGACGATGCCGGCTACGACATCCTGCGGTTGTTGCTACACGGGGCGCGCGTGTCGCTCCTGATCGGCTTTCTGTCCGTGGGAATCGCCGTGACCCTCGGCACTACGGTCGGAGCCGTCGCCGGTTATGCCGGCCGGTGGGTCGACGCCGGGCTCATGCGAACGGTCGACCTGTTCCTCAGCGTGCCGCGCCTCGTGCTGCTGATCACGGTCGCCGCGCTGTTCGGGTCCTCGATCTCTCTCATCGTCGTGGTGCTCGGGCTGACCGGCTGGATGGGCGTCGCGCGCCTCGTGCGAGGCCAGGTCCTGGCCGTGAAGGAACGTGAGCACGTGCTGGCGGCCAGGGCGCTCGGCTACCGGCCCCTGCGCATCCTGTTGCGCCACATCCTGCCCAACGTACTGACCCCGGTGATCGTGGCGGCCACCCTCGGGATCGGGAACGCGATCCTCGCCGAGGCGGCACTCAGCTACCTGGGGCTCGGGGTGCAGCCGCCGGACACCTCGTGGGGCCTGATCATTTATTCGGGCCAGGATCGCATGCTCGACGCCTGGTGGATCACGGCGTTCCCGGGAATCGCGATCGTGCTCACGGTCATGGCGTTCAACCTGGTCGGCGACGGCCTGCGGGACGCCCTGGATCCAAGGCATGTGCCATGAGCCTGCTCGAGGTCACCAACCTGCGGACCGTGTTCCACGCGGAACGCGGAACCGTGGAGGCCGTCCGCGGGGTTTCGTTTTCGCTCGACCATGGCGAGACGCTGGGCCTCGTGGGCGAGTCCGGGTGCGGCAAGTCGGTGACCGCGATGTCCGTGATCCGCCTGTTGCGCGAGCCGCCGGCCGAGGTCCTCGTGGGCTCGAGCGCTCGTTTTCGGAACGAGGAGCTGTTCGAGCTGTCGCCGGCCCGCATGCGCCGCGTACGTGGCGCGGGCATCGGCATGATCTTCCAGGAGCCGATGACGAGTCTGAACCCGGTGCTGCGGGTCGGGGACCAGGTAGCGGAGACGATCCGGGCCCACGAGGGGGGCGACAGACACCAGGCCCGGAAGCGCGTCCTCGATCTGCTCGGCCGGGTCGGGATCCCCGACCCGGAGCAGCGGTATCGAGCGTATCCGCACCAGCTCTCGGGCGGACAGCGCCAGCGAGTGATGATCGCGATCGCGCTCGCCTGTGGCCCGGATCTCCTGATCGCGGACGAGCCGACCACCGCGCTCGACGTGACGATCCAGGCACAGATCCTCGACCTGCTCGCCGAGCTCCGCGACGAGCTGGGCATGGCCCTGCTCATGATCAGCCACGATCTCGCCGTCGTGGGCCAGGTCGCCGACCGGGTGGCGGTGATGTACGCCGGCCGGATCGTGGAGGAAGGCCAGGTGCCCGAGATCTTCCGGTCGCCGGGCCACCCCTACACCCGGGGCCTGCTGCGCGCGCTGCCCCGTCTCGACACACCCCGGGGGTCGCTCGCCGCAATTCCGGGGCGCGTGCCCGAGCCCACCGAGACCTTCACCGGCTGTCCGTTCGCGCCCCGCTGCCCCGACGTCATGGAGCGCTGCCATCGTGAAGAACCGCCGGAGTTTTCGACGGACACGGGCCGGGCGCGGTGCTGGCTCCGGGAGCCCGGGACGTGAACGACGACAGGCGTCCTCGCGACGACAGCCCGCTGCTCCGGGCCGTGGACCTGGTAAAATCCTACCGGACCGCCCGCGGCGGCGCCCGCGGCGGGCCCGGCCACGACGTGCGGGCGGTCGATGGCGTGAGCCTCGACGTCCCGACGGGCATGACGACGGCGCTCGTCGGCGAGTCGGGGTGCGGAAAGAGCACTCTCGGCCGCCTGCTGCTGGCGCTGGAGCCGCCGACCAGGGGACGCGTGGAGTACCGGGAGCGCGACCTGGCAGCGCTCGACGCGGCCGAGCTGCGGGCGTTTCGTCGCCGGGCCCAGATCGTGTTCCAGGATCCGTTCGGATCCTTGAATCCGCGGCTGACGGTGGGTTCGATGCTGCGCGAGGCCCTGCACGTGCACGGCCTGGCCCGGGGCGGCGCAGCCACCGCACGAGTCGGGGAGCTGCTGGACCGCGTCGGACTGGGCGCCGACGCGGCCTTGAGGTATCCGCACGAGTTCTCGGGCGGCCAGCGCCAGCGGGTCGGAATCGCCCGCGCTTTGTCGGTCGAACCGGAGTTCATCGTCCTCGACGAACCCGTGTCGGCGCTCGACGTTTCGGTGCAGGCCCAGATCCTCAACCTGTTGCGCGACCTGCAGGGCGAACTCGGCCTCACCTACCTGTTCGTGTCCCACGACCTGGGTGTCGTTCGGAACGTTGCGGACCGGATCGTCGTGATGCGTGCCGGGCGGGTGGTCGAGAACGGGGAAACGGACCGCGTGCTCTCCGCTCCGGAACACGATTACACGCGAGATCTACTCGCCGCGGTCCCTCGAATTCCTTGACACCGGCTGTGGGCCGTAAATAGCTTGCGGCCCCTTGTGTTTCGCGGGACTGGGAACGGGATACCATCACGGTGGAGGCAATCTTGGTAAGCATCTACGCGTCCGCGTTGCTCGCGGTGCAGGAAACACCGGTGCTCGGGCAGGGCCAGGCACTGAGCATTTCGGACATCTGGAATGGTGGCGGCTTCATGATGTGGCCGCTGGCGGCGTGCTTCGTGATCGGCATGCTCATCATCATCTGGAAGTTCTTCAGCCTCACCGGTAAAGCTGCCTCCAACCGGAAACTCCTCAAGGAGGTCGACGGACTCATCGCCCAGCAGCGCCTCGACCAGGCGCTGGCGCTCTGCCAGGACTCCAGCGCTCCCGCCGGCCAGATTCTCGCTGCCGGGCTGACGCGCTATAACGAGGGGGCCGAGCGCGTCACGCAGGCGATCGAAAACGCCGGCGCAATCGAGGTGTCCAAGCTGGAGAGCGGCCTCGTGTGGCTCGCGACGCTCTCGAACGTGGCGCCGCTACTCGGCTTCCTCGGTACGGTGATCGGGATGATCCAGGCCTTCCAGGCGATCGAGATCGCCGGTGAGGTCGAGGCGACCCTGGTTGCCGGCGGCATCAAGGTCGCGTTGATCACGACCGCCTCCGGTCTGGCGATCGCGATCCCGATCAACATCGCGCACAACTACTTCGTAACGCGGGTCGATCGCATCGTGATCGACATGGAGGAGAGCGCGCAGAAGATGATCGATGCGGTGCACGCCATCGAGCGCGGAGCCGCCTGAGGCGACGCACGATGACGGGGGTCGACGGCGCCAGCCGCGATCGGCCCTCCACCAGGTATATCACGCGAGGCCCGGCCATCCCGTCCGGGCCTCGCGCTTTTGCGGGATGCCACCCGGCTGTAACGTGGATGAGCCCTTTGCAGATCCTCGTGTCGGGTCCCCTCGGCAGAAGAAGAGGTGTTTCATGCGGAAGACGGCCGCGTTCCTCTCGTTCCTCGCGACACTAGTCCTCGTCGCTTTCGCCTCCCCGGCGTTTGCCCAGCAGGGCACGGTGGCCGGAACGGTGACCAGTCTCTCGGACGGCAACGGCATTGCCGCCGTACAGGTCCAGGTGCTCCGTGGCGACGGCTCCGTCGTGGCTTCGCAGCTCACGGCAGCGAGTGGCGCGTACCGCATTCTGAACGTCTCCCCCGGGACTTACTCCGTGAACTTCTCGGCTACCGGCTGGGAGAGTCAGACGGAGACCGGCGTCGAGGTGGCGGGGGGCACGACCACCTCCGTGAGCCCGGTCATGGTCGAGCGGGCGTTTACCCTGAACCCGATCAGCGTCACGACGTCGAAGAAGATCGAAAAAGCGCTGGATGCGCCGGCGTCCGTCCAGGTCGTCGATCGGGAGGACGTGCAGGAACGGCCGGCCACGTCGCTGACCGACTACGTGAAGGAGAAGGCGGCCGTCGACGTCGTGACCACGGGCGTCCAATCCAACTACGTGGTGATCCGTGGCTTCAACAACATCTTCTCCGGGCAGACGCTGACCCTCACCGACAATCGAATCGCGCGGGTGCCGTCGCTGCGCTCGAACATCTCGCACCTGCAGCCCACGACGGATTCGGATATCGATCGCGTCGAGGTCGTGCTGGGACCGGGATCGGCGCTCTACGGGCCGAACGCGGCCAATGGCGTCATCCACTACCTGACGCGCTCGCCCATCGACGATCCGGGGGCGACCCTGTCGGTGGCCGGCGGACTGCGGCAACAGCCCTCATCCGAGAAGACGGTAGCGCTGCCGTTCGACGCCAACCAGAACGGCATGCTGGACGACGTGGTGACCCGGTCGTTCGATTCCTCGACCGAGAGCGTGACCCACATCCAGGGGCGCTACGCCTGGGCCGCCCCGAACCAGCGGTTCGGCATCAAGGTGTCGGGGCAGTACTTCACGGGCACCGAATACAATTTCATCGACGATACCGAGGTCCAGCAGCAAGCGCTCGCAGGCGCCTGTATCGCGTCTGGCTTCGACCCGTCGAGCGGCGCCTGCATCAATTTCTCGGGTGACCTCAGCCTGCCGCAGGATGCCGCCGCGCTCCAGACGCGGGTGACCAATGTGGCGGCGGGCCGGAATAACGACCTCGAGCGCTGGGCGATGGATCTGCGAGCCGATTTCCGCCCCAGCGAGGACATCAGCGTCATCCTGTCGGGCGGGCGCACGACGGCGGTCAACAGCGTCGACCTGACCGGGATCGGCGCCGGCCAGGTCGAAGACTGGAAGATGTACTACGGGCAGGCACGCGCGACGTACAAGCGGCTGTTCGGGCAGGTGTTCTTCAACAAGAGCGACAACGACCAGACCTACCTGCTGCGCTCCGGCCGTCCGCTGACCGACAAGTCTTCGTTGTTCGTCGCCCAGCTCCAGCACGGCACCGCGATCAACGAGAACCACGACCTGATCTACGGCGTCGACTTCCTGCACACCGTCCCGCAGTCCGAGGGGACGATCAACGGGCGCCACGAGGACGACGACACGATCGACGAGGTCGGCGGCTACGCCCAGTACTCCGGCACCCTGAGCGAAAAGTTCGACCTCACCCTGGCGGCGCGCGTCGACAAGCATTCGCGACTCGAAGATCCGGTGTTCTCTCCACGCGCAGCGCTGGTGTACAAGCCGGACCAGGACAACAGCTTCCGGCTGACTTTCAACCGGGCTTTCACGACGCCGTCGACGCTCAACCTGTTTTTGGACATCTCGGCGCAGACGATACCCATCCCCGGGACGCCGTTCCTCTACGACGTCCGGGCCCAGGGCACGTCGGAGAACGGCTTCACCTTCAACCGGGACGGCAATGGAGTCCCGATGCACATGTCGCCCTTCGCGCCGCTCCTGGGCGGAACGCCGCGCGACTTCCTGCCGACGACCACCGGGCAGCTATGGGACGAGGCGCGGGAGCTCGTGCGAGCCGGCAGCGCCCAGGGTGGAGCATTGCTCGACTACGCGGGCACGCCGACCCAGATGCAGGTGCCGATCGTGGGCGCCAGCCTGAACACGGAGACGGCCGAGTTCGGAAGCCCGATCTTCGATCTCAGCTCGGTCGCCGACCCCGCGCCCCTGCGTGAGACGACCTGGCAGACGCTCGAGGCCGGCTACAAGGGATTGATCGACACGAGGTGGCTGGTGGCGGTGAACGGGTACTGGACGAAGGTCAACGATTTCGTCTCGGCCCTGCAGGCCTTCACACCCAACGTGTTCCTGCCCGAGGCGCCGACGCGCGCTTACCTCCAGGAACGTTTCCGGACGGGTGTCGGGGTTCTGTTCCCGGACACCGCGACCGCCGACGCGACCGCGGCGCAGCTGGCCGAGACGATCGGCTCGGTACCCCTGGGGGTCCTGGCGCCAGAGACGGCGGGCGGTCAGACGCTCTCGCCGATTCTGGTCACCTACCGGAACCTCGGCGATTTCGATCTCTTCGGCGCCGACCTGTCGATCAGCTACCTGTTGACCGATCACTGGGAGCTGGCCGGCACGATGAGCTGGGTGAGTGACGAGACGTTCCAGGCCGGCAGCGAGACCGTGCCGCTGAACGCGCCGAGCTGGAAGGGCTCCTTTACCGCGCGGTACCGGAACGAGGACAACGGCCTCACGGGCGCCGTGCGGGCCCGGTTCATCGACGGTTTCCCCGTGGCATCGGGGGTCTACACGGGCAACGTGGAGGCGTACAGCGTGTTCGACGTCAATCTCGGGTACGAGATTCCGGGGACCGACGGGCTGCGCGCCCAGCTCGACGTTCAGAACGTGTTGGACGACGGATACCAGACCTTCCCGGGCACTCCGACGCTCGGACGGTTCACGGTGCTGCGTCTGCTCTGGACCCCGTAAACCGCAGCCCGCCGTGAGCCGGTGGTCGCACCCGGGGGCGGCGGGCGCGGTCGCCGCCCCGGCCACCGGTACCGCCGCGGCCGTCCTGCTCACGGCGATGGTCGTGGCCGGCGGGCTCATCGGTTGTGCCTCGTCGGCCGTCAGCGGCGATGCGGCCGGCGAGGAGCGCCTGGCCCCGTTGCGGACGTCGCTCGCGGCCTACGACAGTGCGGGTTTCCTCGTCGGTCCCCCCGAGTTCCCGGTCGTCGGCCGCTCCCTGGTCCTCTCGGGCCCCGACGATTCCGTCTATGTCGGCTTCGCGGCTTCACTCCCGCCGGCCGCCCTACGCTTCGCCCGGGACGACGGCCTCGTCTCGGCCCAATACCAGGTCGTCCTGCGCGTGCGCTCCGGCGCCGACACCATCGTCCGCGTCGAACGTCGCGAAGTCGTCCGACTGCACGATTTCGAGGAAGCGGCGAGCCGCGAGCCGCGGATCGTGTTCCAGCGCTTCCTGCTCGTGCCGACCGGCCAGCTGGAGCTCGATGTGACGGTTCGGGAACTCGCGGCACGGACCGTGGCCGAGCGCACGTTCGTCCTGGACGCCGCCGCCGGCCTCTCGCCGCCGCTCCTCGCGTATCGCGCTGAACTTCGCACGTCGCGGAACACGCCTCCGCCGCTCCTCGTTTCGCCGCGGAGTGTGGCGTACGCGACGCAGTCCTCGCCGATCGTGTGGATCGAGGACGGCAGCGGAGGCCCGGGAACCGCGATCCTGCGCCTTCTCCACGAGGGATCGGAAGCGTGGAAAGACACCGTCCAGCTGAACGTTTCAGCTGCCGACTCGGGTGACGCGGACGACCCGGGGATCGTCTCCGCGATGACGGCATTGCCCGTGCATCTCTTCCCACCCGGACGAGCCACGCTCCGGGTCGAACGGCCCGAGATTGGGACCGAGGCGGCTGCGCCGCTGTATATTGGGCTGGGTCCCGAGTGGGTGCTTCCGACGTGGAAGGCGTCGCTGGCGCATCTCGTCTATGCGCTGGACGCCGATACGCTGAAGCGGTGGACGGCGGCGCCGCCCGATGAGCACGCGGCCCTGTGGCGCCGGTTCCAGGACAGAACCGATCCCGACCGGGAGACACCGGCCAACGAGTTTCTGGCCCGGTATCTCGACCGGATGAACCGGGCGAACGACCGGTTCGACGAACCGGGTCGGGCCGGGTGGGAGACGGATCGAGGCGAAGTGCTCGTGAAGCTCGGAGAGCCGGACCGGCAGCGCTTCATTTCGCCGGAACGGCGCGGAGAGGTTCCACGCATCGAGTGGGAGTACGAAGAATCGGTACCAACGTCGGCGTTGATCGTGTTCGAGGATTCGAGCGATTTCGGGGTGTTCGTGATGACGCCCCGCAGCCGCATCGTCCTGCGCCGCGTGGCCGCCGAGCTTGCGGTCGCCGGGGGCGAGTGATCCGGCACGCCCCGAGCCGGATGTTGCTCGCCGCGGGTCCGGTGCTCGCCGCCGCCTTGCTCGGCCCCGCACCCCTCGCGGGGCAGGACCTGCCGCCGGAGTCCGGGTTGCTGCCCGTGACCCGTCCGTCCGATCCCGCCGAGGTCATGTTGCGCGACGGATTTGCGCTGACCGCGATGCGGCAACTCACGGAGCGCCTGGCTACCGGTCCGGCCGAGGCGCGGCCCGAGGATGTCCTGCTTGCCGCCAGGGCCGGCGCCTCCGCCCGCGCCTGGCCGTCGGTACTGCGGCTGCTGACCGAACGGAACTGGCTCGACACCGTCAACGCCGGCGAAGGCCGGCTGCTGATCGCCCATGCGTTGAACGCCGAAGGTGAGCCTCGCGCCGCCATCACTTCCTTCGAAAAGGCGCTCGCGTCGCAGAACGCCGCGCGCCTGGCTCCGTCGAGCCGGGCCCGGATGGAGGCGCTCGTCGGCCTCGCCCAGGCCTACGAGCAGATCGGGCAGTACGCCGAGGCGGCTGCGCGCTATGCCGAGGCGGCCACCGGCTACCCGTCACTCGAGCCGTGGCTGCTGCTTTCCGCCCTGCAAACCGCGGTCCACGGGGACGATACGGCCGAGGCACGTTCAATCGCCGACGTCGCGCGCCAGCACGACGTGATTCCGAGCGACTCGATCTGGATCGAGGTGGTGCGCAACGCTTTCCAGAACGACCAGCCCGACGTGGCGCTGCGGTTCGCGGACAGCCTGAGCGCTCGCACGGCGGCGGGCCTCACTGGTCGGCGGATCGCGCCCGCGCTACTGGCCCGGGGGGACACGACCGCCGCCCTCGCCCGCCTGCGCCGCGCCATCGCGACGAGCGTCGCGGACGCCGAGGCGGGCGAGCTGCTCACCGGGCTCGACGAGAGCTGGCCGACGTTGAGGGCGGTGGCCGACGCCGACGCCCGCGCCGGCCGCACGTTGCGCGCCCTGCGCCTGTACGAGCGGGTTCGCGAGGCGGCCCCGGCCGGCGAGCGACCGCGTCTCACCTACGAGATGGCGTCGATGCGTTTCGCTCGCGGCGAGTACCGCGAGACGGAACGCCTGTTGACGCCGTGGATCGACGCCCCGCCGGGCGCCATGGACGAGTTGACCGGCCGCGCCCTGTTCCTGGCGGGGCGGGCCCGGTATCGACGAGGCCTCCTGAGCGACGCCCGGGACCTGTGGCGACGCGTGGCAGACATCCCCTCGGCGCCCGACGGGGCCTGGGCGGCCTTCATGCTGGCCGACATGCACCACGACGCGGGTCGGACCGACGAGGCGGTCGCGGCGTACGAGCGCACGGTCGCGGGTTTCCCCAACTCCTCCTATGCGGGCACGGCTCTCTTCCGGCTCGGCATGCTTGCGATGCTGGACGAACATGCGGAGCGGGCGATCCAGCACTTCGACACGTATCGCAGGCGCTCGCCGGGCGGCAACTGGTATCATGCCTCGATCTACTGGGCCGCCCGGGCCCGCGAGGCGGCCGGCGACACCGGGGCCGCGCGCGCCATGTATCGCGAGGCCCTGGGCTACGATCCCCTTTCGTACTACGGGATTCGCGCCGGCCAGGCGCTGGGACTCGATCCGTGGGAATTCATAGATCGACGCGCCATGCCGGCCGTGCCGACCATGACCGACGACCAGGTCGGCCTCGTGAAGCGGATGAACGATCTGCGTAGCCTGGGCTGGCGGGAGCGAGGGCTGCGTGAGCTATGGCACCGTGACCGAACGGGCGAGGACCAGCAGCACCTGCTCGCGCTGGCGATCGGCCTGAACGAGAACGGCTGGTCGTGGCAGGGCACCGGACTGGCCCAGCAGGTGCTGGCGGCGCGCGGCGGCCTGTGGAACGAGTCCTTGCTCCGGGCTGTCTATCCGCTGATCTACGCGCCCGTTCTGCAGAACGTGGCGGGCGAGACGGGGCTGGATCCGTCGCTGATGGCGGCGGTGATCCGACGCGAGTCACAGTTCGACCGCGAGGTCCGCTCGCCGGTGGGAGCGACCGGGCTCATGCAGCTGATGCCGGCCACGGCGGCCGAATTGGCGCGTCGCGTCCAGCTCGCGGAGTTCGAGTCGCCTCAGCTCCGCGTGCCCGAGGTGAACATGACGCTCGGCGCGCGCTATCTGAGCGACATGCTCGACCGTTACGGTGGCTCCGTGACGCCGGCGCTGATCTCCTACAACGCGGGCCCGCACCGGTATACCCGCTGGCGCGAATACCCCGAATTCCAGGCCGACGCGGAGCTGGCGATCGAACGCATTCCGTTCAGTGAGACCCGCGTCTACGTGAAGACCATTCTCGCATACCGCTACATATACCAGCGGCTGTGGGGACTCGGTACCGACGAAGAGGGTGGACTCGCTTCGCGCTGAGCGCCGCGGTCCCGCTCGGATTCTCCAAAATATTTGACTCGGTTTTGGCCGGGAGGTAGGATCGAAAGGGTGGCCGATGCGGGTGGCTGACACCCGTCGCGCACGGTCGCCCTTGCCGACATCCCCCGTCCGATCAGGAGGTCTGCCGATGTCCAGAGGCCGCGTGAAGTGGTTCCACGATTCCAAGGGTTACGGGTTCATCGAATCCGAGAGTGGCGGAGAAGTGTTCGTGCACTACAGCGCGATCACGAACGAGGGATACAAGACGCTGGCCGAGGGGCAGGAAGTCGAATTCGAGCTACAGGACGGAGACAAGGGTCCGCGCGCGTTCAACGTCGTCAAAATCTGAAGTCGTCGGCGCCGCGGTGACGCTTCCGTGAGCGACGACTCCGCGGGCATGCCCCCGACGCTCTTCCTCCTGGACGGGCACGCGCTCGTCTACCGTGCGTTCTATGCGATGATCAGCCGGCCGCTCACCACCTCGAGCGGCGAAAACACATCCGCGCCGTTTGGCCTGGCGCGCTTTCTCATCCGTATCCTCGACGACTTCCGGCCCGACTACATCGGCGTGGTGTTCGACGCCGGCGACAGCTACCGAACGGAAGTGTTCCCCGAATACAAGGCGACGCGGGAGAAGATGCCCGAGGAGCTGGCGCTCTCCCTGCCGCGGTGCCGCGAGGTCGTGGAGGGATTCAGGGTACCGGCGATCGAGATCGAAGACTGGGAAGCCGACGACGTGATCGGTACGCTCGCCGCACAGGCGTCGAAGCAGGGGATCCACACGGTCATCGTGTCGGGCGACAAGGACTTCTACCAGCTCATCGACGACGACGTCCACTTGCTCAACCCGGGCCGTGGCGGCGCGGCCGGGATCGAGGAGAAGGAGGTCACGCCGGAGAACGCAGCCGAACGGCTGGGCGTCGACCCGCGGCACGTGACCGATTACCTGGCGCTGATCGGCGACAGCTCCGACAACATCCCGGGTGTGCGCGGCATCGGACCGAAGACGGCGCCGGGCCTGATCGAGAGGTACGGCACGCTGGAAGAAATCCTGGCTCACGCCGAGGAGTTCGACTCGAAGCGGGTCCGGAATGCCCTGCAGAAGTACCATGCCGAGGCGCTGCTCTCGAAGCGGCTCGTGACGATCCGGCGCGACGCGCCGATCGACCTCGATCTCGATGCGCTGCGCCGCGAACCGCCCGACCGGGCCCGCCTGCGCGACCTGTTCCTCGCGCTGGAATTTCACACGCTGGCGCGCGATTACGCGCCCGAAGCGTCGGTGGAAGTGGTAGAAGAAGTGGACGCGGGGGACGGCGGCGAAGAAGCGGGAGCCGAGATCGAGCTGGAGGTGGTCACGGATGCCGGGCGCCTGCCGGACGTCGTGGCGGCCCTTCGCGAGGCGCCGGCCGTGGGCATACGTGCGCTCACGCTCGGCGATGGACCAGGTGCCCGGCTCGTCGGACTCGGCCTCGCGGCCGCATCCGACCGGGCGTGGTACCTGTCGTTCGGGCACCGGGTCGTCCACAATCCGACCGACGCCGACGGCAACCCCGTGCTGGCGCTCGACGAGGTCGATCAGGACGCCGGCGACCTGAACCTGCCGGCCTGGGATACGCCGGAGCTCTCCGACTTGCGGGCGGTCCTGGAGGATCCAGCGCGGCCGAAGTGGAGTGGCGACGCCAAGCACGATCTGCACGCCCTGCGGTTCGTCGGAGGAGACCTCCTGGGCGTCACGTTCGACGCGTCGCTCGCCGCCTACTGCCTCGATCCGGGCAAGCGTCGTCACGAGCTCGAGCTTGTATCCCTCGACCGCCTCGGCCGGCACGTACCTTCGCGCGCCGAGTTGTGCGGCTCGGCCCGCAGCGCCGTGCCGCCCGACGAGGTGCCCGCGGAGGCCGCCGCTGCCCACGCCGCGGGCGGCGCCGCCGCGTTGCTGGGTTTCGGCGATGGAATGCTCGAGGATCTCGACAGCTACGAGATGATCCGTCTGCTCGAGGAAGTGGAGCTGCCGCTCGTCGAAGTGCTGGCCGACATGGAGGACGTGGGCATTCGCATCGACGTGGAGTTCTTCGCGAAGCTGGACCGGCGCCTGGAGCGTGACCTCGATCTCGTGCAGGAGGAGATCTACAAGATCGCCGGAGACGAGGTGAACCTCCGTTCCGTTCCACAGCTCCGGGAGCTGCTGTTCGAGCAGCTCGCGCTGCCGGTGATCAAGAAGACGAAGACCGGCCCTTCGACCGACGAGGCGGTGCTGACCGAGCTCGCCGCCGAGGGTCACGCCGTCCCGAGATTGATCATCGAGCATCGCGAGCTCGACAAGCTGCGCTCGACCTACGTGCTGAAGCTCCCGCAAATGATCGACCCGGAGACCGGCCGCATCCACACGAGCTTCAACCAGACGGTGGCGGCGACGGGGCGTCTCTCCTCCAGCGACCCCAACCTGCAGAATATCCCGATTCGCTCGTCCCTGGGGCGCGAGATCCGCAAGGGATTCGTGCCGGCCGACGGCTGCCGGTTCGTCTCCGCCGACTACTCGCAGATCGAGCTCCGGGTGTTGGCCCACCTCAGCGGCGACCCCGCGTTTTTGACCGCGTTTCGCGAGGGCCGCGACATCCATCGTGAGACGGCGGCGCGGATCTTCGGCGTCGCGGCGGACGCCGTGACCCCGGCGATGCGCGACCAGGCGAAGACGATCAACTTCGCGACGATCTATGGCCAGGGTCCCGTCGCGTTGGCCGCGCAACTCGGAATCAGCCGCACGCAGGCGTCCCAGTTCATCGACAACTACTTCCGGCGCTTCGAGGGGGTGGCCAGCTACCTGGAGGAGATGAAGGAGCTCGCCCGCTCGCAGGGGTACGTCGAGACGTTGCTCGGTCGACGCCGCTACATCCCCGAGATTCGCGCCCGCAACCCCGGCATGCGCGGCTTCGGCGAGCGTACGGCCACCAACTCGCCCATCCAGGGCACGGCCGCCGATCTCATCAAGCTCGCGATGATTCGCCTGCACGAGCGCCTGTCGGACACGCCGTCCCGCATGCTCCTGCAGGTGCACGACGAGCTGCTGTTCGAGACGCCGGCCGAGGACGCGGAGTCGATCGGCACGATGGTCCGCGAGGAGATGGAGGGCGCGATCGAGCTGAATGTGCCGCTGCGCGTGGACCTGGGGGTGGGGGAGAGCTGGTACGACAGCAAAGGCGGCTGACGGGCGGGAACACGTTGCTTATCTGGACCTTGCTCGCTTCCTCGCGGCTTCCAGCATCCTCTTCATCGCCGGGTAGTCCACCGTGCGGCGATGCCTCACGACGTCGAGGAGAGCTTTGAAGGCCTGTGCGGGATCGTCGTCGAAGTAGGTCGTCAGCAGATGTTTCATCGCGGCGCGGGCGGCGCGTGATCGGGGAACCACGGGGCCGTACACGTACTTCAAGTCCTTCTCGCGATGCTTCAACAACTTCTTCTGCTCGAGCGCCTGAAGCGCCGAGCGAACAGCCGAATAATCGAGGTCTTCGGCGAGTTCGCGGCGAACGTCGGCGACGGACGCTTCGCGGAGTCGGTATACGACGTCCAACACTTCGCGCTGTCGTGTGCGTACAGAAGACAGGTTCATCGCAGATATATCCTCCATAAATTGTACACATCCGCGCAGAATGCACAAATATGTGCATGCGGACAAGAGTCGCGAACGTACGTATCGTTCCCACCTATTGCCGTTTTGTGTTTCATACGTATTCGTAAATGCGCGGGGCGTTTTTCACTCCTCTTCAGGAGAACCGAGAAATGGCACCAGCGAAGAAAGCTCCGGCCAAGAAGAAGCCTGCTGCGAAAAAGGCCCCGGCCAAGAAGAAGACGGCGGCCAAAAAAAAGAAGTGAAAGCCTACCAGTTCGTCGATATGTGAAGCAGGAGCGGGAGCCGCGTGCGTGCCCCGTAACGCGGCTCCCGGCAGTTCACAGCGGCGCCCGGAACTGCGGGTTCACCGACAACGTCCATTCCCAGATTCCGTCGTCGAGGCCTCGAGCCACGTCGAGGCGCACGAGGTCGTAGACGAGCGAGACGCCTCCCCCGAGGGCGGGTCGAAGGCCCCCGGTGTCGGGCGTCGCGTATTCGATCGGGTTCCCCGGGACCAGGCCGACCATCCGCACAACGTCGTCGTCCACGTGACTCCAACCGAGCGCGCCGAGCGCGCGAAGGCGGAACCAGGGATGAAATAGGCTGCGTGAGAGGGCGAGGTTGACGAACGCGACCTGCTCTCCGTTGAAGCGCCGAAACTGGTAGCCCGGGACGGTGCCGCGGCCACCGAACCGCAACGTACGCTGAATGGGGCGATTGCCCGTGACGAGGCCGATGCCGCCCCGGCCTTCCCAGCCCCAGGTGGCGTCGGGCTCGGTGGGTGTCGCCGTAAAGTCGAAAACCCAGCGCGTGTAGTCGAAATCGCCGAATGCGGCGAGATCGACGTCGGCACCCAGATGGAGCTTCGAGCCGGCGAGGGGTGCGAGCTCGCGATCGAAGGAGACGGTCACGCGGGTGTCCCGTCCGACCTGGATCGGCAGGATGTAGCGAGGGAGGTCGTCGCCGAGCGGGTCGAGATGGATCTCGGCGGACTCCTGGCGGGCGCTCGCCAGCGCGAGCTTTGCAGTGCCACCACCGATGGGCCGTGCGACCCAGACGCGACCCCCGCGCTCAAAATACGGATCGAGGTAGTCCTCGCCACGAAACACCGCCCCTCCCGTGGAGAGGAAGCCTGAGGCGGCATCCCACGGTCCGACGTCCGCCGGTCGGTCGAACCACGCCTCGAACCCGAAGCGGAGATCGCCGAATGTCGCGTCGAGGCCGCCCTGCACCTCGCCGTGCTTCGCTCCGAACGCGTAGCCGCCGTGGACGCGAGCTGTCCAGTGACCGTCGAGATCGTACCTCGCGCCCAGACCGCTGAACACGCCCTCCGCGCGACGCACGCGAACGAGCGACGAGAAGCTCGGGACGTCGAGACGCAGCCGGGACGTGCCCCCGAGGTAGTGTCCCCGCACGACCCGGACAGCCTCGGCCCGGATGTTCTCGAACAGCGCGGAATCGGCGCGCAGTTCCTCGGGATCGCCGTCCGGGTCCCAGGTCAGCCACCCGACGTAGGTCTTGAGGTCGTGATCATTCACTGCCTGCACGCGGTGCCCCATCGGGATCCACGCGTTCTTCGGCGGATCGAGATCCCAGTTCAGCACGTGGAAGCTCGTGCGAATGGTCCCCCCGAACGGGAGGTCCAGGAAGCGCATCTGCCGGCGGACCTCGGTGTGCTGCTCGGCTGGCAGCCAGACGCGATTGCTGATCAGGGCGTTCTGGAGATCGACGCTTACGGAGCGTACCGTCGGATCGACGTACGACGACGGCGTAAAGGTCACGGCCAGACGAACCACGGCGAACGACCGCCGCTCGACATCGATGGTACCGACCACACCGGGGCGGTCCATGTCACGCGGGCGGACTTTCAGACGATACAGCTCGGTGAGCCGGTCGTTGATCCGCATGCTGAGCGAGTCGACGAGGCGATACTCGTAGAAGTCGAGCGCCCCGGGCGCGACGGGATTCAAGACATCGCGCACCTCGTCACCGTCGCCGATGTGGATCCGGTCGCCGAAGTTCTCGACGACGAGGCTGAGATGATCGATGTGATATTCGACCGTGGTCGGCATCCAGCTGACGTGCCGTCGTCCGACGATCGTCTGGAGGGAGCCAACGCCGCGTCGCCAGCGAAGCTCGAGCGCGATCCGGTCGGAACGCACTGCCTGGTCCTGCAGCTGATCGCCGTACTCGGCCAGGTAGTGCACCTGTCCCTCGGCGTAGGCGCTGAATCGCTCGAGATCGTTGTCGCGCCCGAGCCGCCGCGCCCTGATGGCCGCGCGGGCCACGTCGAGGCTGGGTCCGTCGTTCCAGGCGGCCGGTTGGTCCCCGAGTCGATCGTTGACCCGGTCCCTTTCGGGCTCCTGGGCCCCGGCCGGACGCGCCGCCACGAGGCCTCCGACGCCCAGCAGTAGAGTCAGGGCGATAGAGAGGAGAGCGGTGCGAGTGGGGCGCAGCGCGCCAACGAAGCCGTCGAGGTCGGGTTCAGTCACGTTTCGGAGTACCGGCGAGAGCACGCGGGGTTTCCCGCCCGTGCCGCGCCGCGCACGCGCATAGCGGCCTCAGTTCGCGCCGAAGAGGTCCTCCTGGCCGGCGCCGCCGCGTGCGCCCAGGTTAGCGGACGGCGTACGGAGGGCGCGCAGTCGGCGGATCCACAGGTCGAGATCGAGCCCCCCCTCGCGCTCGACCATGCGCCGCAAGACGGGGGGCGACGCTTCCATGTCCTCCAGCAGATCCTCGAGCGCACCCGCAAGCTCGGCTACCCGGGCCGCCTCGTCGGGCACGTGGGCCATGTCGTCCAGGATCGTCTGCTCCGAGCGCGAGGCGACGATAGGGTCCTCGCGCGTGGCCACGTAGACTTCCGTTCGGCGACCCGGCCCCCGGCCGTTTTCGATCGGCAGGAGGCCGACGATATGGTCGGAGCGCCAGTATTTTCCGTAGCCCAGGAAGATCATGCGAGCCGGTCGGATCTCCACGTTTCATCTCCAGCGGCGTTGAGTGACGAGGCGGGCGGACATCACTGTCGGAATACTGTTCGGGGGCTCGGAGGCGGGCAAGCGCCAGACGCCTGGTGACGGCCCTGTGAAGCCATCGCCGATGTTGCGACTGGACATCTCGATGATCCTCCCGCAGCGTGCCCGCATGGACAGACTCGATGGCCGCACGGTGCGCGACCCCCTGTGGCAGAACGTCCGGCTCGACGAGCCCGCCGCCGCAATCGTCGATGCCCCCGAATTTCAGCGTCTGCGGCGGGTGAAGCAGCTGGGCTTCGCCCACCTCGTGTATCCCGGCGCGATTCACACGCGCTTCCTGCACGCGCTCGGCGTGCACCACCTGACCGGTCGGGCGATCGAGGCGCTGCGCTCGCGCGGCGAGCTCGCGAAGCTCGACGCCGCGCAAGCGGCCGGCGTGCAGGTCGTGCGGCTCGCCGCTTTGCTCCATGACGTCGGCCACTACCCGTTCTCCCACGCGATGGAGGAGCTCGAGGCCGGAATGATCCCCGGTCACCACGAAGAACTGGCCGACCGGTTCCTCGCGGCACCCGGGATCCGGCGCGTGCTCGAGGACGTGGCCCCCGACGCCGCCGCGCGCATCGGGGCACTAATCCGCGGCACCTCGAGCCACCCGCTGCAAGGCCTCGTATCGGGGTCGCTGGACCTCGACAAAATCGACTATCTACGGCGCGACTCGCTGTTCTGCGGCGTGCCGTATGGGGCGGTCGACGTCGACCGGTTGCTGGAGGCGCTGACTCTGGCGCGCGAGACACCCGACGCGCCGCTCGAGATCGGCGTGACTGAGAAGGGGATCAGCGCGCTCGAATCGTTGCTGTTCGCCAAGTACCAGATGTTCCGGAACGTCTACTGGCATCATGCCGTGCGCGCCGCGACCGTCGCGTTCCGCCGGCTCATCGAAGGTGCGCTCGACGCCGGTCTTCTCTCCCGGGACGAGCTCGCCGGCCCGACCGACGAGGAACTGCTGGCGACGCTGCACGCCCGGATGCAAGCTGCCGAGAGCGAAGGGAAGACCCCAGCCTCGCAAGGCACTCCCGTGCTCGGTGCACTGCTCGACGGACTCACCGATCGTCGCCTGCCGAAGCGGGCGCTCGAGCTGTTCGGGGACGAGCTGCCGAGTGAGATTGCCGACTGGATCCCCGGGCGCCGCGATCTCGTGCGCCGCGTCGAGGATCGCCTGGCGGCCGACCTCGGCCGCCGACCCGGCGAAGTGATGGTCGACTATCCGTCGAATCCCCGCATGCTGGAGCTTCGCCTGTTGCTCGTGCGCCGCCGCGGCGAGGTGCAGCGGCTCACGTCTTCCGGCGAAGCGGGCCTCATCGACCTTCCCCGCATCGGCCGCGCCTTGCACCACACGACCCGCGTGTTGCGGGTGTTCACTCTGGATCGCGTCGACCGACCGCTGGACCCCGCCCCGCTGCTCGAGCTGTTTGGAATGGAGGAGAGCGAAGCGGAGACCCGACTGGCGGAGGGTGGGGGGCTGGCGGGGTGAGGGGTGTGCGTCACCGGGCTCGTGCAGCCTGTGCCGCGACGACGCTAGTCGCTCACATCGAACGGGGAATCAACGCCGTCGGCCAGAGATCGGCCTCTACTTCTCCTCCACGCGCACCAGCAACACCGTGATGTTGTCCACGCCGCCGGCCCGATTCGCCGCGTCGACGAGCGCGTCCGCCGCCGCCTCGAGCGCTCCGTCGTCCCCCCTGCCGTCCGCGAGCAGCTCACCGATCAGTTCTTCGGGCACCATGTCCGTCAGGCCGTCGGTTGCGAGCAGGAAGACGTCGTCCGGCTGAGTCTCGCCGGGGTACAGGTCGGGCGTCGGGTCCGGATCGGTTCCCAGGGCCCGGGTGATGATGTTGGACTGCGGATGGCCGCGGGCCTGCTCGGGGGCGATGAGGCCGCGCTCGAGCTGCTCCTGTACCCACGAATGGTCGCGCGTCACCCGCTTCAGTCGCCCGTCGCGGATGAGGTAGGCGCGACTGTCGCCGATGTGGGCGATGACGTAGGAGCCGTCGCGACGGAGACGGAGCGCGGTCGCCGTCGTGCCCATGCCGGCGCGAGCGGGCTCCTCGGAGACTTCGCGAGAGATCTCGCGTCCGGCCTCGCGGAACGCCTCCACCAGTCGCTCGGCCTGGTCCTCGACGGTGTTGCACGTCTCGCAGGCCTGGTCGCCGATCGTGCGCGAGGCGATCGCGCTCGCGACCTCGCCGGCGGCGTGCCCTCCCATGCCGTCGGCGACCACGAACACGCCCGACCGCGGGCTCGTGAACACGGAGTCCTCGTTGCTGTCGCGGACGCGTCCGACATCGCTGCGCGTGACGCTGGTCCAGCAGTAACGGGTCATGCAGCTATCCATCTGTGCCGGTTGCCGTTGCCGCCGAGTCGCCCGCCAGCGCAGCCGGGGGATTGGTGGCGCCGAGCCGTCCCACCGCGGGACACGTCGGCGGCTCTGTCCAGTCGATCTCGCGGTCGTCGTCCCCGTGGTCGACGCTGGCCACGAGCCGGATGCTGGCGCCGTCGTGCCGCGTGGCGAAGTCGACGCGGCCGTCGGGCCCCGCGATCGCGCCGAAGTAGACGAATGCCTCCTTGTTCGTACCGTCGTCATAACGGCGAACCTCCGACCACTCCGGCACGTATTGCCCATCCCGGAAGCGGGCGAGGAAGAACAGCGAGCTGGCGGCGTTCTCCGGTGGAGTGCCGTCGATCTGGTCGTTCACCAGGTACGTGGCGGCCATCGCCGGGCGCGTGTCTCCGGGCCATGGCACCGCCCGCATCGAGGCGCGCTGCGCGAGGTAGGGACGATTCTCGCCACCCCGTCGCAAGAGATTCTCGGCGAGCACCGGCCCGTACGTGCGCATCCGGGTGTCGGTCTCGGCCAGGTCGTACGCGATCGGGCTGCCGGCCGCGCCCTCGCCGGCCCGGGCGAAGGCGAATTCGGGCGGGTCGGTGTCGGGCAGCAGCAGCGCCCGCCCGGCGCCGACCGAGAGACAGCGCCTGTCGCCCGCCCGCGTGCCGCCCGACAGGATGAACGTGCCGATGCGATGGCCGCCGGCGTGGAGCGGCAGCTCGAGGTCGGGTGCGTAGAAGGCCGTATCGAACCGTGCCCGATAGGCCGCGTCCATGGATTCGGGAAGTCCGAGATCGGCTGGCGTCGCGTCGACCATGCGGGCGATTGGCACCGCTTCGGCCGCCCCGTCGGCGCCGCCCAGGTGCACCAGGTAAAGCAGGTTGCCCTCGGGCAGGGGCTCGACCACTTCGACGGCGGTGGAGTCCGAGCCGGCCGTCGGCTCGGGGGCGGGCGCAGGATTCACGAAAGCGAAGCTGGCGCCGCCCCATTCGACGTCGCAGGCCGCCAGCGGAAGGAGCGCCGCGCCGACGAGCGCCAGCGCCCATCGTGAACTGTGACCGCCGTGACCGTAGATTTCCGTCGTCTCCCCCCGTGGGTGCAGCCTGGCGCGAACGGCAAAGCTAGACGCCCGCCCGGCGGCGTACAATATGGATCGAGTATCGCACCAGGCGGTATACACGAATCGACCCGGACCCCGAACCAGGAATTCGATGGCTCGCGCCCTCTTCTATCATCACTCCGCCTGCAGTCTTCACGACACGGGCTGGCACCACCCCGAGCACCAGGGACGGCTGCGGGCCGTGTCCTCGGCCGTCGCGGCCGCGTTGCCCGAGCTGCATGCGGACGTGGAGTCGCGGGAGGGAACACCGCTCGCCCCCCTGCTCGCCGAACTGGTACACTCCGAGCGCCACGTACGGTTCATCCGAGAGGCCGCCGAAGCGGCGCTGGAAGCGGGGGCTCCCCGGCGCGTTGAGGTCGACACTGTGGTCTCGGATCACTCGTGGCAGGCCACGCTCGCGGCGGCCGGTTGCGTGGTCGACGGCGTGCGAGCGGTCTGCGCCGGCGAGGCGCCGGCGGCGTTCGCGGCGGTCCGACCGCCCGGTCACCACGCGGAGTCGGACCGCGTGATGGGCTTCTGCCTGCTCAACAACGTGGCCGTCGCCGCCGCGGTGGCTCGCGAAGAAGGCCTCGCCGACCGAATCCTCATCGTCGATTGGGACGCGCACCACGGAAACGGCACCCAGGAGATCTTCTACCGGGATCCGGAGGTCTTCTACCTGTCGATCCACCAGAGCCCGTTCTATCCGGGAACCGGTGCGATGGAGGAGCGCGGGGCGGGTCCGGGGGATGGTACGACCCTGAACGTTCCGATGGCGCCGGGGCTCGCTCCCGAGGCATACGTGGACGCGCTCCTGGCCGCCGCCGAGGAGGCGACGACGTTCGCCCCCGACCTGTTGCTCATCTCCGCGGGCTTCGATGCAGCGCGGGACGATCCGCTGGCCGGGTTCACGCTCGAGACCCATCATTTCGAGCACCTCACCCGCGAGTTGATCCGGATGACGGCCGGCAGCACGGGGGGCCGCACGGTGTCGGCGCTCGAGGGCGGCTACGAGCCGAAGTCGCTGGGACGGAACGTCGTCGCCCACCTCGGCGCGCTCGTCGAGAGCTCCGCGGCGCTCGAGGTGGAGCGCACGTAGCGTGACGGGCGGTCGCATCGCCCGGCGTCGTCGAGCTCCGGCCGTGGTCGTCACGGCCGCCGTGGCGCTTTCCGCGCTGGGGGGACTCGGCCCCCGCCCGCTCGACGCCCAGACCGTTCTCGGCACGGCCGTCGACGAGGCCGACGGCAGCCCGGTCGTGGGAGGATTCGTCCTGTTGCTGGACGCGGAGACGGGGGTGGAGCGCGATAGGGCGCTCACCACGCGGAGCGGCACGTTTCGCCTCGACACCAGGCGGGCCGGCGCCTACCGGCTGAGTCTCGAGAGAATCGGGTTCGAAACCCTCCTCACCGAGCCCTTTCCGCTTGGCGAAGACGAGTCGGTGAGCCGCCGCCTCGAGGCAAGCGCCCGCGCGATCGAGCTCAGCGGGATCGAAGTGACCGGGCGGCGGGAGCCTTCGCAGTGCGGGACGCCCGCCGGCGAGGCGCTCGAGCTCAGCCAGGTCTGGGCGGAGGCGCGAAAGGCACTGGAGGCGACGGCCTGGACCGATCGCCAGTCGTACTATCGCTTCGACGCGCTGCTGGTCCGCCAGGGGCTCGACGCGGACGGCGAGGCTGACGGCCCGGCCGAGTACGAGCCGATCCGCATTTACGGGCGCCATCCCTTCCGGGCCGTCCATCCGAACGATCTCGCCTACGGGGGCTGGGTCCAGCGCCAGGGCAACGCGGTGAAGTTCTTCGCCCCCGACGCCGAGATCATGCTCTCCGACTCTTTCCTGCGCCGGCATTGCTTCCGGCTGGTGCGCGGCGCTTCCGTGGCCTCGGGGTTGGTGGGCGTGGAGTTCGCTCCCCGACCGAATCGTTGGGTCTCGGGGATCACGGGTGTTCTGTGGGTCGACCGTTCGAGCGCCGAGCTCCGGCGCCTCGATTTCCGATACGTGAACATCGACCTGCCGATCGCCGACGAGATCTACGGCGGCAACGTGGTGTTCGACCAGTTGCCCGACGGCGGCTGGATCGTCCAGTCGTGGGAGATCCGCACGCCCGCCGGGCTCGAGGGACAACGGGTGCTGGCAGTGTGGCGGACGGGCGACCTGCAGGCGTCGCCCGGCGCCGAGCTGCCCGCCGATATTGCACCCGTGCAGGCACCGCCCGACGAGGTGGTCAAGCGCTACCCGGTGCCCGAAGGGCTCAACTAGTCGGCACGGAGCCTTACAGAAGCGACTCCGGGTCCCTGTCGATCTCCAGCCGGTTCCCTCCCGACACCGGATTCTTCTGCGCCGCGTAGCGAAGGAGCCGGCCCAGGTCGCCCGCGTCGTCGGCCTTCAATAGCAGGTGCCAGCGCCAGCGTCCTCGCAGGCGCTCGATCGGACAGGGCGCCGGGCCGAGGACCGTGATCGAGTCGCCGATGCCGCCCGCGTCGATCGCGCCGTGCAACCAGGCGGCAAGCTCGTCCGCCGCGTCGGCCACGCCCGTCTCTTCCTCGCCCGATACCACGAGATTCGCCAGGCGAACGTGCGGCGGATAGCGGGGCGCGGCCCGGTCCTGCAGCTCCCCGGCGGCGAACGCGACGTAGTCATGGGTCACGGCGTGGCGAAGCGCCGGGTGGTCCGGCCGCAGGGTCTGGATCAGGACCTCGCCGGCCTCGTCACCGCGGCCGGCGCGGCCGGCCACCTGCGACAGTAGCTGAAACGTGCGCTCCGCGGCCCTGAAGTCGGGCAGGTTGAGGCCCACGTCGGCGTCGATCACGCCGACGAGCGTGACACCGGGGAGGTCGAGGCCCTTGGCGATCATCTGCGTGCCGAGCAGAACATCGACGTCGCCGTCCCGTACCCGGCGCAGGATCCGCTCGTGCGCCCACTTTCCGCCCGTCGTGTCGACGTCCATCCGGGCAATCCGTGCGGCAGGGAACGTCTCGCCCAGCACCCGCTCGACCTGCTCGGTTCCTACGCCGCCGAACGAGAGCTCCGTGTCGCGGCACTCCGGACAGCGTGCCGGGACCTCCTCCTCCCATCCGCAGTGGTGGCAGACCAGGCGCCCCCGCCGCCGGTGCCACGTCAGCGAGACGCTGCAGGCGGGGCAGGTGGCGATCCAGCCGCACGCCCAGCACTGCAGCACCGTGGAGTAGCCGCGCCGGTTCAGGAGCAGGAGTGACTGGCGGCCGTTCTCCAGCCGCCGCTCGACGGCCGCACGGAGGTCGTCGGAGAGGATGGGCGCCCGCCGGCCGTCCTCGTCTCCGGTTTCTTTACGCGGGCCGCCGGCTCCCCCGTGCGCCGTCCGACGATCGATCAGCCGCACCTCGGGCAGCGAGTGTGCCGTGGCTCGCTCGTGGAGCTCGAACAGCCGGTAGCGCTCCTCGCGGGCGAGCTCCCAGCTTTCCAGCGACGGCGTGGCCGAGCCGAGCACTAGCAGAGCCTTTTCCCGCCGGGTCCGCATCGCCGCGACAGCCCGGGCGTGGTAGCGGGGCGTTTCGCTCTGCTTGTAGCTCCCGTCGTGCTCCTCGTCGATCACGACGATGCCGAGGTCGGGCAGCGGCGCGAACACGGCCGACCGCGTGCCGATCGCGACCCGCTTGCGCCCGTCGCGCAGGGCGCGCCACGCATCGTGTCGCTCGCCGGTCGAGAGCCCGGAGTGCAGAACCGCGATTCCGTCGCCGAACACCGCGCGGAACCGTGCCACCGTCTGCGGCGTCAGTCCGATCTCCGGGACGAGAACCAGGGCGGAGCGTCCGGCGTCGAGCGCCGCCTGGATGAGGTGCGTGTAGATCACCGTCTTTCCCGACCCCGTGACCCCGCGGATCAGTGCCGCGCCGGGTTTCGGCCGTCCGAGCGCTTCTGTCAGGGCCACGACGATCGCCAGCTGCTCGGGGTTCAACGCCTCGGGGGGAGGCTCGACGGGCGCCTCCGTGTCGAACGGGTCCCGCTCGACCTCCTCATCGACGATCTCGGCCAGGCCTCGCTCCACGATCCCCTGAACCAGGTTTCTCCCGAACCCGAGGTTCGACTCCAGGTGCGCGACGATCGCGGCGCCGCCCATCGTCTCGACGGTCTCGAACAGCTCGCGCTGTCGCTCGGCCCGGCCGAACGCCTCCTCGCGCTCCAGCAGGGTCGGCAGCTCGGCGGTCAGGCGCACGACCTGCTGGGTCTTCGGCGGAGCTCCGGCCGGGTCGCGGGAAGTGAGCATCCCGGGCGGCAGCGCCGCGCGGTGGACGAAGCCGATCGGCGCCACGTAGTAGTCGGCGATCCACCGACAGAGGTCGAGCAGTTCGGTGCCGAGCAGGGGTTCGTCGTCGAGGACCGCGAGCACGGACTTCAACCGGCGGCCGCCTGAATCTCCCGCGCCCTCCGCCGTTTCCTCCACAGCGTCCACCAGTCCGATTTCCTTGCGGGGTCCGAACGGCACCCGCACCCGGACGCCTGGAGCCACCTGTGCGGCGAGCTCCTCCGGAATCGTATAAGCGAAGTTCTGGAGGACCGGACGGGGGAGCGAGACCCGGCATATCCGCGGGTTCAAGACGCGCCCCTCCTTGACTCCGCGATCGGCGGAATCCACACTATCGCGACCAACTGAGGAGGTCGATCACCATATGGGATGTCTCGCACTCAATGCCTCGTTCGAGCCGTTGACGATCCTGCCGGTTCGGCGGGCGTTGCGGCTCATCATCGACGGAAAGGCGGAAGCGCTCGAAGTCGACGAGTCGCGGCCGTACCGTTCCGAGCGCGAGAGCTTCCCCGCCCCCGTGGTCATCCGGCTGGTCCGGTTCATTCACGTTCCGCGGCGTTTCCGCCGCCAGGTCACGAACACCTTCCTGTTCGCGCGCGACAGCTACTGTTGCCAGTACTGCGGGCGGCACCGACGCGAGCTCGGCTATCGGGAATCGCTGACCCGTGACCACATCCTCCCGATCTCCCGCGGCGGCGACAACACCTGGCTGAACGTCGTCACGGCCTGCAGCCGTTGCAATCTCCGCAAGGGCAATCAGACGCCCGACGAAGCGCACATGCGGTTGCGCAGCGAGCCGGCGGAACCCACCGGCGTCGAGCTGATCTGGGCCGTGCGACGCGTGACGCCCATCCAGGCCCGGTACATCCGCATGTTCTACGGCGAGTCTGCGCTCCAGGCGTTGTCGGAAGGCGCGCATCATGGGGTTCGGTAACCTCGGCATCACCGAGATGGCGGTCATCTTCGTCATCGCGCTGATCGTCTTCGGACCCCGGAAGCTGCCCGAGCTCGGACGCTCTCTCGGCAGCGCCATGCGCGAGTTCCGGCGCAGCCTCAACGAGATCCAGCGAGAGATCGAGGACGCCGATCCAACGCGCGGTGTCCGCGACGAGTTCCGCTCAGTGCGCGACGACGCCCGCTCGATCCTCAGCCCCGGCCCCGGCCGTGATCGCCCCGTCCCCGCCGCCCGGCCAGAGGACACCCCCGAGTCCGAGGATACTGCCGGGTCCGAGGACGCCGCCGGGCCCGAGGACGCTACGTCGCCGGGCAGCGCATCCGACTGAGAGACGGCGGGCGCGCACCCCGGCCCTCGCTCACCAGTAGCAGCGCATCTCCGTCGTCGTTCCACGCCACGCCCTCCCCCTGGGGCTCCAGCGCGGCCAGCAGGGACCTGTGTCGAGGGATGGCCAGCGTGTCGAACGCCGCCGACCCGTTCCAGTCGAACTCGTACAGCGTCGTATAGTTGCGGATCACGAGTCGTGTGCCGTCGGGCGACAGGTCTGCGGCGGTGACGAGCTGGCTGGTTCCCGCCCCGATCGGGATCTGTAGCTGGCCGATCCGGCGCAGCGTATTGGGTCGCCCGCTCCCGCTCTCCAGGCCGTCGAGCGGCGCCACGTAGAGTTCGACCACGTCCTCGCGTCCCTTCGTGACGATGATCATCTCACGATGTTCGCCGTCCACGGCCAGCGACTCGGCGTCGCGCGGGCCGCCCGGATACACGAACCACCACGACGCTTCGGGGCGAACCGCGGTCGGGTCAGGCAGCGCCGGCAACGGCAGGCGATGGATGACCACGGAGCCGTACACCGCGAGGTTGTCGCCGATGTCCGCCAGGTAGAGGCAGGTCCCGTCCGGGCAGGGGCCCGTGGCGATGTCCTCGAGGTCGCGAGCGGTGGCGTTCCGCACAGGCACCGTGGCTCGGAGGCGGGCGCGACTGTCGATCGCGTAGATCTCGGCCGGGTTGCCGCTGTCGTTGTGGACCCAGAACAGGTCGGAGTCGCGCGGATCGCGGGCGATGCCAGAGGCCTCGAGGAGCGGGTCGGGAAGGGGACCGACCACGGTGGGCGGCTCGCACTGGCCCACCGTGTCTGAAATCGTCGTCGCCCGCATGCCCACCGCCTCCTCGCCGCCGCCCGTGCACGCGCCGGCCAGCGACAGTCCGCCGATCAGCGCGAGATCGACCGCCAGCCGCACGGCGAGATTCTTCCCGTGGCCGCTCACGAGTCACTGTTCCCGGGGGAGGCCATGCGGGCCCCCGCTGTCGGCATCGACGTCCAGGCTCCCGTGGACGTGGCCGTGAGACGGAGCCTCGTGCCCTCCTCGCAGGGAGCGCAGAGGGTCACTCCGCCCGATTCGACGCGTCCGGGCCGGCCGTTTACCGTGTAGGTGGCAGGTGCCTCCGCGGCTCGGATTGCCAGCGCCCGGCCGGCGAGGACCTTCGGCACCCTCCATTCCCCCTGCAGGATCCAGCCTGCGCCGTTGGGCAGACGGCCCGCCTCCCGGGGACGCTCAGCCTGCCCGGCGGTCCGCTTGACCTCCCAGCCGGCGAGCCGGACGCCGCTATCGACGCCAGGGGGGGTCCCCGTGACGTACACCGGCCGCTCGATCTCTTCATGGTTCCAGCGCAGCCGGACATCAACGCGTCCGGCGCCCAGGAGCCTGTCGAGCTCATCGAACCGCACGGGGACGACCGCTTCGCCCGGGGTCCCCGGGATCAGCCAGGGTGCCGTCGTCTTGCCGGCCGGTCCGTTCCGGAGCTCCAGCTCCACGTCGGCCACCGCCGCGCGGCCCCAGGAGGTCAGGGCGATCACCAGGCCGGCGTAGAGACGGTCGCCCCGCCACTCTGGCACGTTCGCGATGCGGGCGGTGTCGGCCGGGACCACCCAGTCGTCCGGGCCGGTGCGGACGTCGCCGGGCGGGCGGGACGCCTGGACACGAATATCCCCGTCGGCGACGGACGCGCGCAGGCCCAGCGGGCAATCGCCAGCGACCAGCTTCAGGAGCAGAGTGTTCCAGCCCGCGCCGAATCGGGCGGCGACCGATGATCCCTCGAGCGCGCGTCCGTTCAGCCATGCCCTCGCCTCCGTGCATCCGGCGCCTCCCCACTGAAGCCGAAGGGTGCGGTCGACGGGTAACCGCAGGTAGGCATGCGCATAGACGACGGCGCCGGGAGCGGCCTCCGGGAGCAGCGAATCCAGCGAGACGCCGGCCTCGCCGTCCCGGCGCAGGAGCTGCCAGGTGACGCCGCCGGTCGAGCCACCGCGGTCGGGCAGCACGCCCTGCTCGCCAGGGGCCGCGAGAAGATCGGTCGCGAGCCGGGCGTCCGCGCTCAGCGAATCGGGGGCCGGGGCCGTGGCGACGAGCCAGCGGTCGACGGGTCGGGTCGGCGGTGTCTGAGCGGCGACCCCGCCGGCGACCGCCAGGATCGCCAGCAGGACCGCGAGCGCCAGGCGTGTTGGAAGTCGATTCATCGTATTCCGTTGCTTGTTTCCGGGGGACCGGGAGTCTAACGTCTCCGCATGAGTACCGCATCGACCGTGATCGGGGTCCGTTCGACCGGTGCCCCGCCGTCCGCCTGCCCGCCCGCGCCCGAGCGATGAAACAGATCGTCGAGTTGACGATCAATGGAGATCGTCACGAAGTGGGGGTGCCGTCGCACTACACGCTCCTCGAGACGCTTCGCTACGTCATCGGCCTCACGGGGTCGAAGCAGGGCTGCGACAAGGGCGACTGCGGCGCCTGCTCCGTGCTGATGGACGGCGAGGCGGTGCTCTCGTGCATCCTCCCCGTGCAAGAGGCGCAGGGCCACGACATCCGGACGGTGGAGGGGTTGGCCGGTCCGGACGGACCGCATCCTCTCCAGGAAGCGTTCGACCTGACGGGGGCTGCGCAATGTGGTTTCTGCACGCCGGGTATTCTGTGCAGTGCGGCGGGTCTGCTGGCCGAGAATCCGGGTGCCGACCGCGAAGAGATCGCCCGTGCGCTGGCGGGGAATCTCTGCCGATGCACCGGCTACACCAAGATCTTCGACGCGGTCGAGCTGGCCGGTCGGTCAATCGTGTCTGGCGAGCCGCCGGCCACGATCGTCGGCGAGCCCTGACCGGGACATGAACGGCCGGGGGTTCGTCGTGCTGCTCGCCTGCGCGGCCGTGAGCGCCGCCGTCGCCATCGGGGTCGGATTCCCGCCGGAAGTGGTCGAGGCCCCGGAGGCCGTCCCGGACACGCGGACACCCGTGGATGGAGAGACTCCGCCGAACCGTCCGGAAGAGCGTGCCACCCCGCCGTCGACCCTTCTCGTGGACAGCGCCAGCACGGCGTCGGTCGATACGGCGGCGTCTTGGGACTATCGCCGGACGACGGTGGCCGACCTGGACGGCGACGGGGTGCCCGAGCGTCTGGTCCTGGCCTCCGACGTCTCCGTCACCGACGATGGGGAGCCTATGTGGGAAGACCAGCATCGCTGGGCCGTGTACGCCGAGGAGGACGACGGAGGGCGGACATTGCTCTACTCCGGCCGGGCGGCTCCCGGTGCGGTCTCAGCGGCCGTCGGCGCGCCATCACCGGCGGGCGCGGGCCGGGGGCAGGGCGGCCGAGCGATCGTGGTGATCGAACAGGACATACGCCGTGCGCGTCTGCTGCTGGTCGCGTACGATGGGCCGGGCCGGCGCCGATTCCTCGACGCGACCGGCACACAACTGGACGCCTGGGCTGACCGGGTCGTGGAGGAGACGCGATGAAGCGTGTGCACAAGATCCTGTGGTTGATCCTGGTCATCATCGTGATCGGCGTCGTGGCCGTCGCAACGCGCACGCCGCATCGGGCGCAGACGGCCGAGGCGGCGGCGTCTCCGCCGGCCGGCCAGTCCTCGGGTCAGGCCGCCGACACCGCGACGACCACGCCCTGACCCTCCTGGCCGTCCCGGCTCACAGACCCAGCCAGTACGTTGCCTTGATCAGGAAAATGTTGTCCGCCGGCGTGTCGAACAGGCGTCCCGCATCTCTCGACAGGTCGAAGTCGCCGATGCTCTCGGCCGTGTGCCGATCCTGGGTCCAGACGAAGAACAGGGTCGAGCCGGGGATGTACTCCCAGCGGAACACGAGATTGCCGCGCAGCGACCGGAAGTTGAAGTCCGGATCGTCGAACGCGAATTCCGCCGCCGGCCCGTCCGCGTCGGGATCGACCACGTAGCGTAGCGAACCGTCCGCCTGTTCGGCGCGGATCGAGCCGACGTCCTGGCCATACACGTCTTTCTCAACGCTCCGCGGCGCCGCGAACTCCTTGTAGCGGGAGAAGTCGTTGCTCGCGATGAACGGCTGCAGGAACAGCTCCAGCGACATCTCCGGCGTGAACGTCCAATTGAGCCGCGTCGTCATCGAAACCGTCTTTTGCTCGAGATCGGCGAACACGTAGCGGTGGCCGAAGAACGACGCGGCGGTCGGATCGTCCACGGCCGTGACGTACTGGGCCGTACCGCGATTGACGGAGTACCGCGGCGTCACCCGCAGCTCGATGTTCGAGGTCGGCTTGAAGGTCACGCCGATCCCCATCCCCCAGTACTGGCCGCCGTCAGTCGTCCAGCTGTACTCTGGATCGAACTCCAGCCGGACGGCCTTCCGGTCGTCGGTGCCGATCCACGGGCCGATGTACCCGCTGCCCGCGTTTCGCACGACCGGGCCGCCGCGCGTCCGGCGGTCGTCGAATACCGACGTACGCCAGCGGGCGAACAGGCTGACCTCCCAGAACGAGGGCAGCTCCATGTAGTTAGACGTGTGGAACTGCCGGTCGATCAGGTCGCCGTCGAAGTTGAACTTCTGCTGCGCCCCGAGGGTGGTTTGCAGCCACCGGTACCAGCTGGTCGGCGTCCGCCAGCGATACTGCAGGTTCCCCTGCATCCAGATGAAATCGGTCTGCGAGAGGAAGGCGTAGTCGTTGTTCTCGAACCCGGGACTGCGGACGTTCAGCTGCGACTCCCAGCGGAACGATCCGGATTCCTTCGCGACGCGAGTGTACGTGCCGTAGCCACGCAGCGACGATCGCGTCGGATCGTAGGCGTTCGAGAACAGGCCGTCACCCGTACTCGTGCGGTCCGGCCGCTGGAAGTAGTGGGCGCTGGAACGCTGGGTCCGGTCGATCGCCTCCGGCGTCCCGGCGATGTTCGTGAACGCCGTCTGGGTCATCAGGTGATAGGATCGGTCGCCCCACCAATACTCGCCGTCCAGGCCGAAGCCTTCGGAGTGGTCGTTCATCAGCGATTTCAGCTGGGGATCGTCGAACGAGCGAACGACGGAGGTCGCGATGCCGCCCAGGACCAGGTCTCCGTCGAGGAAGTCCTGCTTGAGACGCGCGACGAAGTAGTTGGTGAACGGGGCGACCTGCTGCTGCAGCAGGGACCCGTCGTCCGCCAGCACGTCGGCCGTCTCGCTGGACGTCATCGCTTCCAGCACGCCGATCGAAAGCCCGCCGGCCGTGCGGCCGGTGATCTTCGCGGCTCCAAGTATCGTACTCGCATCCGGGGCGTCGTAGTAAGCGCCGGCGTCCGCGGCGAGCGACATGCCCTGCGGCGAGCGCCCGATCCGCCGTGTGAACAACATGTCCAGCGACGAGATGTTGCTGCAGGTGAAGCACCACAGGCCGCCGAAGTCGAACAGCCCGCTACCCTCGATGAAGAACTCGCGCTTTTCGGGGAAGAAGGTCTCGAAGGCGCTCAGGTTCACGACGGCGGGGTCGACTTCGGCCTGGCCGAAGTCCGGATTGACGGTGGCCGTCAGCGTCAGGTTCGAGGTCAGCAGGTACTTCGCGTCGGCTCCGACACGGACCTTGCTCTCGGTGTTCGACGCGAAGGGATTGTCCGGGTCGACGAACGCCGCGCTCGACAGCTGTCCGACCGTGTACGGGAGCAGCTCCAGTCGGTTCGTGCCGGTCTCGGGCGCCGCGATCCCGCTCAGGTGTCCGAAGCGCGACGGCCCGCCCGACTCTCCGCGGGGCCAGAACGACCACACGATGTACTCATTCGTCCGCTTGATGATGCGCTCGACCTGCAATCCCCAGCGCTGGTCGACGCCCTGCGGGAAGCGCAGCTGAGAGAACGGGATGGCCATCTCGGCCGACCAGCCCTCGCCGTCGATCTGCGCCTCGGCGCGCCAGATGGGATCCCACGATTCGTCCAAACCCGACCCGCCCGGACCGTAGGCGTCCCCCCGGACGCCGTGCGGATTGATGCTGAACTGGGTCTCGCCAAGGTGGTCGAGGAAAGTATCGAACGTGATGACCAGCAGGTCGCTGTCGCTGTCGTTGTCACGCCGGACCAGTCGCGACACGATCGCTTCGGGATGGTCGTCGTACATCCGGGCGCCGACGTAGAGGGTCTCTCCGTCGTACAGGAAGCGCACCTCGGTGCGCTGCGTCGGGGCGACGCCCTCCTCGGGCTCCTTCTGGTAGAACTCCGTGATCGGCGTCGCTGCCTGCCAGGCGGCCTCGTCGAGCCGGCCGTCGAGCTCGATGGAGCCCGGCAAGGGTGCGCCGACAGCGGTGGGCGCGTCACTCTCGTGGCCCGGTGTCCCCACGGCCGCCGTCGTGATCGACGCCAAGGGGGTAGACTCCGTCTCGAGAATTGGACCGCCGCCCGGTTCCCGCTGCTGCGCGAAGGCGGGTGCGGCCGCGACCAGCAGAAGCGCCGTCGTCCCCAGCCCCGCCATCCACCGCCTCACGCCACCTGCGAACTCACCGCGCACCGCACCCGTTCCCCGCATTCGCCGCTCCCATCCACCCGTTCACGCCCGTCCTTCGGCCGCACGTGCGGCCCTCCAGGGAATGAGACGCGGCAAACGGGTAAATGGTTGCGATCGTGCGCTCGGTCCCCGCCGGCGATGCGCCGTCGTGTGCCTTTCGGTACCATGGTGTCGACGCGATGGTGTCGACGCGCGCACCGAAGAGACGGCGCAGCGGATCCTTCAGGCGGGAGGCATGAGTTGACGGCTGACGGATGGATCACGGTAGCCGTCGTCGGCTTCACGGTGTTCAGCCTTGCGGCGACTCGGATTCCGGCGGATCTCGTGTTCGTCGCCGCCTTGACCCTCCTGCTGTTGACCGGCGTGCTCACGCCGACCGAGGCCTTCGAGGGCCTGGGAAACCCCGGCCTGGTGACCGTCGGAGTGCTCTACGTGGTGGTGTCGGGGCTGGTGCAGACCGGTGCGGCCTATGCGCTGGGTGCGCGCCTCCTGGGCCTTCCTCGCAACGAGCGGTTGGCGCGCCTCCGACTGATGCTCCCCGTCGCTTCGCTGAGCGCGTTCCTCAACAACACGCCCGTCGTGGCCATGATGGTGCCCGTGGTCGAGGAGTGGGCGCGCCGCATCCGGATCCCGGTCTCGAAGCTGATGATTCCGCTGAGCTATGCGGCGATACTCGGCGGAACCTGCACCCTCGTCGGTACGAGCACGAACCTCGTGGTCAACGGGCTCGTACTCGAACGCACCGCCCTCGGCTCGTTCGGTTTCTTCGAGATCGGCGCGCTCGGGATCCCGGTGGTCGTCGTGGGAACACTGTACCTCGTGATCGCCGGACGCTGGCTGCTTCCCGACCGAGAGGCACCGTTCGCGAACCCGGCTTCGGTGCGCGAGTACACGATCGAGCTTCTGCTGGAGCCGTCGAGTCCGCTGGTGGGGCGGACGGTGGAGGACGCGAGTCTCCGCAACCTGCCGGGCGCGTTCCTCGCGGAGATCGAGCGGGCAGACACGATCCTTCCCGCCGTCGCCCCGACGGAGCAGTTGCAAGCGGGCGACCGACTGCTGTTCGTGGGCGCCGTCGACTCGATGGCCGACCTGATGCGTGTCCGGGGTCTCGTCCCCGTGCCCGACCAGCTCGACAAGCTCAGCGTGCCGCGTCCCGAGCGAAGCCTCGTCGAAGTGGTGGTGTCCGAGAGCTGTCCCGTCGTGCGTCGGACGATCCGCGCGGGCCGGTTCCGGACCCTCTACGACGCCGTCGTGATCGCGGTGGCTCGGGACGGGCAGCGATTGGCCGGCAAGGTAGGTGACGTGACGCTACGGGTCGGGGACACGCTGCTCCTCGAGGCCCGCCCGTCCTTCGTGGAGCAGCACCGAAACTCGCGCGACTTCCTGCTTGTCAGCGAGGTGCGCGGTTCCGCCGTCCCGCGCCACGACAAGGCATGGATTTCCGCCCTCGTGCTCGGAGCGATGGTCGTATCGGCGGCGACCGGCGTACTCTCGATGCTCGAAGCGGCCCTCGTCGCGGCCGGTCTAATGCTCGTCACCCGC
>Ga0210123_1000159_pt1 | contig 44018 bp, 39 predicted proteins | sample Muzzi_PWB_D2_FD_185535 | JGI IMG/M metagenome (GOLD analysis project Ga0210123, IMG submission 185535) | Wetland microbial communities from San Francisco Bay, California, USA, that impact long-term carbon sequestration - Muzzi_PWB_D2 (SPAdes) | ecosystem: Environmental > Aquatic > Marine >... | reverse complement strand
GCTTCCTGTTCAAGCCGGGATTCGGCCTGCTTCATCGCGGTCAGTTCATCCTGCAGCTCATTCTGCCGCGCAAGCCTCTCGGCCGCCTGCCGCTCCATCTCTTCAAGCTGCTCTCGCCCGGCCTCCAGCCGGGTCTCCAGTGCCTGCAGGCGCTCATCGGCGTCCATTGCAAGTTGCTGCCGGTCCTGCTCATGCTGCTGCTTCAGCTCATCCAGCTGGCCTGCAAGCAAGGCCTGTTGTTCAACGGCACCGGACAGATCGGCTTCCAGCTGCTGCTTCTGGCCCTGCAGTTCCGCTGTTGTCTGCTCCAGCTCCCGGTTCAGCTGCTCTAAGCGGCCCTGGAGTTCCGCCTCGATTTCATTCTTGCGGACCAGGTCATCATGGGCCTGCTCAAGCAGCTGTTCGTGTTCCAGCTGCCGGGCGCTCTCCTGCTCGTCGCGCTGCTCAAGCGCCTGCTGCAGGTCTTCCTTTTGCTGCTGCAGCGCTGCCGCTTCCTGTTCAAGCCGGGATTCGGCCTGCTTCATCGCGGTCAGTTCATCCTGCAGCTCATTCTGCCGCGCAAGCCTCTCGGCCGCCTGCCGCTCCATCTCTTCAAGCTGCTCTCGCCCGGCCTCCAACAGGGTCTCCAGTGCCTGCACCTGCTCATCAGCACTGCCGGACACACTCGCAAGCTGCGCCTTTAAACCCTCAATCTTCTGCTGCCAGCCTGCCGCAGCATCAATTGCCGCATCCAGCTCCTGCTGAAAACTGTCACGTTCTTTCCGTGTGGCCTCCAGGTCTTCCAGCAGCCTGGACTTGTCCCCGGCATCTTTCTCGCGGGCCTGTTCAAGCTGCTTCTCGAGTTCTGCAAGCAGCTGCTGCATCTCTTCATTACCGGACTTGAGCTGTGCACGCTCCACGTCCCATTCCTGCGTTTGCCTGTCCAGTGCTTCAGTCACTGCCTGTTTGTCAGCCAACAGCCTGTCGATCTTTTCCGCCTGCTCACTGATCCGGACTTCCAGGCGTCCCGCCTCACCCTGTAATGCGGTTGCTGAACGTTCAAGTGCGTCCGCACCCATTTCAAGCTGTTGCTTGTCCTGCTCATACAGACTCTTCAGCTCAGCCATCTGGTGTTCAAGCGAGACCTGCTGCTCATGCGCACGGGCCAGATCGGATTCCAGCTGCTGCTTCTGCTCCTGCAGCTCCGCTGTTGTCTGCGCCAGCTGCTTCAGGTCAGCCACCTGGCCTTGAAGCGAGACCTGCGGCTCGTGTGCACCGGCCAGGTCGGATTCCGACTGCTGCTTCTGGTCCTGCTGTGTAATAACCTGCTGCTCGAACCCGGGAATACCGTCTGAAACTTCCGGGGCTGCTGCTGTGCTATCCGGCGCCTGACCGAAGACATATCCCGGTACGGCCTGTAATCCGCCCCGCAGTGCATACACATCAAATCCCTTGTGACGCAGGATAAATGCAGCGGAGGCACTACGCTGACCGGCATCACAGCAGATCACGTAAACAACATTGAAAACCAGGTCAGGCATTTCCCCGCGCACCGAGGAAAGCGGGATATTGACACTATCCTCAAAGGCGCCGCTGTCATATTCTTCAGCGGTTCTGACATCGACCCACACGGCCCCCTCATTCACCATGGCCGCTGCCTTTTCATAATCGACATAACGAACCAGCGGTTTTTGCAGCAGCTCAACGAAATCCTCCTTGGCCAGACGCATCAACACCCCGTCGGTCAACATGGATACCGTGGCATTGCGTTCCACATCCAGGACTAGTGACTCCTCGCCGAAACAATCACCATCGGAGAGTTCGGCCAGCAGAATATCTTCCGCTTGCAATGGGTCCCGACGTGTTACCGCGCACCTGCCGCTCTTGATGGTGTAGTAATAGTCCCCGGCTTCACCCTGCCTGATGATGGTGTCACCCGCCACGCAAAAGACGGACTCCATCTTCAACAGGAGTCGCTGAATCATTGCAGGGGCTATATTTTCGAAGGCCCGGGACTGCAGCATTCGAGTCATCCAGTCTGCATTCTCGTCCGCACCAATAGAAACTGCCTCGGCGGCATTTGACTGATCCCAGGAAAGGAATGCATCCAGCAGGCCAGAGTCAATACGGGCGACTACACATTTTTTCACCGCCCGTGCCGACATGACACGTGGCTGTGCATCGGCCAGCGGGTAACGACTCTTGTCAGAGCCTGCCTTGATCGTAACGGAAGGTTTACGCTTGCCATCAAGCAGGTGTATTTCCCCACCCAGCAGGTAAACAGTCTGGTTATCGCGGTCATTAATACGGAAGAGGTGGCCACCGGCCCGGACCTCTTCAATGATTATTTTTCCCGATATCTCTTCAAAACGTGTCCTGGAAAGCGTATTCAGCGGTACAAGCTCCCGCAGAATCTTCCTGTCAACGATTTTCTTGGCTGCACTCATTTAAAGATAACCAGTCTGTTAGGCAGTTGATTATTGATGCCGTAACGGGCAATAGTGCCCCGCGAAGGTGTTCACCTGCCCCCGTTTTATCGGCGGGTGGTTATTAATATTGAATTCACAATCAGGCAGATATCCGGCACCCGTGGCAAGCTGAGCAGGGCCTCATGGCTAGCACTCAAAAACAACACCGACACGCCCGGTTTTCTGGTCCGGCAAGCACCGCGCGAGGCGCTGAATCACAGCGCCGGAACAGCTTCCCGGGCCAGGTAATTTATAATTTAATACTTGTTATCAACAGGTTGCACAATATGTGCCGCAGGTTTTTGCTGCCATCGGCGTACGTGGCCTGGCATTAACGGTGAGCGGCACCATCGGCTACCTGCCATGCCGGCAATATCACGAGTCCTGCTCCCGGCATGCCGGCAGACTGGGCCATCGGGCCCGACGAAGCATGATGCTCTTGCAGAACGACAAGCGGTGATGCCGGTGCGCAAAAATATTTTCAGGATGACAACCCCCGGTGAACCGCGACCTCCCCCTTGCAAGGCCTTTTTTGGTGCATGGAATGCCCTTGAACACTACGTCATACATACTGTGTGACCACAGCAACAACACCGGAAATACAGCCATTTGCGCAGCCAACCCTTCAGCCTCGCGCAGGTAAACACCTAATATACCTGTATTTATAGTGATTTCACCAACACCGGGGCCACCACCGCGCACATTGCCGATGCTGCAGGCCGACAATCTTATGACCATGCACCGTGTCCGCATCATCAGGCATCGTGTCGGCAGCCGGGAAGAGGAACGCTAACTGAGGTTCATGAAATACTACAATAGAAGGCATTTCCTGCGTTCAATAAAGACTTTAACAATTATTTTAATGTGCTATCTTACGCGTGCTATTTCATCCCATACATACAGAGGAGCTTTATCGAATGGCTGCAAAGAGAAAAGCGACGGTAACAAAGAAGACAACCGCAAAGGTTGCAAAGAAACCAACAACCAAGTCTGAATCACTCGCCTATATTGCTGAAGAGACCGGTTTTTCCAAGGTGGAAGTTGGCATGGTTTTCGATTCACTCACCAACCTTATCCAACGCGACCTCAAGAAGGGCCCGGGTGTTTACACCGTTCCAGGCCTGATGAAAATCAAGGTCGTGCGCAAGCCGGCTACCAGGGCACGCAAGGGCGTTAATCCGTTCACCGGAGAAGAAATGATGTTCAAGGCAAAACCTGCACGTAATGTAGTCAAGGTTCTTGCGCTTAAAGGCCTGAAAGACATGGTCTGAAACAAGTAGCATGCATACATGAGTACGGGGTCGCCATGCGACCCCGTTTTTTTGCCTGAAAAACACCAGTCATATAGCCCGGAGAAGGTGAGACCGGGACCCGGTCGAGAGGCTGGTCTGGACCATGAAGCGCGTCGGAATCCGGGGAACGTGCTTCAAGTCAAGGGCCCGGATTCCGCTGCGCTACATCCGGGCTACCGCTCTCTCAAGAACTGCCTTGCCGAAACTTCATGCGGATGAAGTCACGGTGCGGCACATAAAGAAGACCGGCAACCTTCCTGACAAGGTGCTCTTCATGCGCACCCGCATGGCCATCGGCAAAAGTAACCTCCCATAACATCCTGATCACCTCTGCTCTCTCCTCGAGGCTGCATTCCTCAACAATCAGGCGGGTAAAAGGATACAATGAAGTTGCATGTTCGGCATGCCGCTCCGCCGCAGCGGCAATCTCGCGGGCCTGGCGGGGCGAAATGGAATGCTGCGCCTCGAGAATACGATGTATCGCCCGGCGTTCTTCATCCGAAACACCGTCTTCTGAACGCGCCACTTCCATCAACAAGACAGCAACGGCCGTACGCAATGCCTCTTCGCGCCCTGCCCGGCTATCCTCAGGGACAGTATATTTCTTCAGCAGCTTCTGGATGGTTGTTATCATTTTCAAATTTTAAACCGGATAATTTCCATCCAGAAGAATAACTCTCGCAAATACGCCAGGATCACAAATTTGAAGACTATTGTTAAAAACTCTTAATACCTTTCTCCTGGCGCCTTTGCCTGCAGGGATGCAGCTAAGGGAGTGTGCAGGAGCACATGCTTTGCGTGAGAAACCAAAGCGTATACAGACAGGGACTAATTGGTTTGCCTGTCGGAGTGATACATACCCTGGTCAAACCCGTCAAAGAACTCACCGATAAGGGGATGATCCACCGGTTCATTGGATGTATCACCTGACAGGTTGCGCTCCGCTACATAGGTTTCGTTTGATGCATCATGCACCAGCACGTGATACCAGGGTTCATCCCTGGGCGGACGGCTTTTGGCGACGGCCTCATACCAGTCATCCGGACCCAGGAATACCGGGTCCGCATCGATTATCACACCACGGTAGGCAAACAGCTTGTGATAAACGCACTGGCCGATTGAGAATTTTGCCTGTTTCATCTGTATATAGTCCTGTCCACACTTGTAAGTGTTTGACCATAGTCGCGACAACAGGTTCACCAACAACGCCATACGCATGGTACACAGTCTTATGAAAGAAGAGCTTACAGTTGCACCATACAAGGTCATCACCATGCAGTACTGCCTGAGCAATACGGACGGCGTCATTATACGTGAAGCCAGTGGCGCACCGATCACCTACCTGCATGGCGCCGGCGAACTTTTCTCCAGGCTTGAGCGGGAACTGGAGTACCACAGGATTGGTGATACCGTAACAGTCAGGTTGCTGCCCGATGATGTCTTTGGCAAGCGTGATCCCGACCTGGTACAGGAAGTGCCGTTAAGCGAATTACCGCCGGGAGAGAACGTCGAAGCCGGTGGCAAGACAACCGGTCACGACGAACAGGGGAATGAGGTGACTTTTGCAGTGACTGAAATCAGTGGTGATATCATCCACCTGGACGGCAACCATCCCCTGGCCGGTCAAGCACTGCTATTCGAGGTCGAGATCCAGGGCATCCGTGATGCAACCGGGGATGAGGTTCGCACCGGCAGGGCCATGGCGTGACTTACCTGTCAATCCGGAATCGGGTTCCCTGATAATACAATTGAATACTTCCCGGCAGAATTTTTTCCAGCTTTGCCCCGCTATCCAGCGTATCACCTTCAGCAAACCTCTTCAGGTCGATCAGGATAAAACGTCGTGACGGTTCATCGTCATAGACATGCACATCCAGTCGTGGCGGGCTGAATCCACTCCTGAACTCCAGTGACATTTCACTCCATTCCGGGATTTCGGGCTCGCTGGTCCTGACGGGTTGGCGTGCCGCGGGCTGGACTGCCGGTGTTGCACTCCCGGTCCGGGGCACTGCAACGGCCGCCGGGCGCTCAACCACCTGCGGTAACGGCTGACGCGGCCTTGTTACCACGCCGAGCTCCGGCCGCACCAGCGGCCTGGGCGCGCCAGCCGGCGGCTGTGGCTTTGTAACGGTCTCGTGTTGCAACCCTGGCGGCGGGGCCAGGGGTTTGCTTTCCGCCTGGTCCGGCATGTAACCGGGTACCTCGGGCCTGCCATTATCAATATCATCGCGATTGAACAAAAACATCAGCAACGCACTATTAACAATTAACAAACCGATGCCCCCCCATATCCAGTACCGGATATGGCTGCCACGCCGCCGGCTCCAGTGCGGCGTATCGAGGTCAGGCACCTCGCCGATGCTGCGTTCCTGGTCTGCCTTTCTCAGTGCATCAAGAATATATGACATAAGCCATCAACTCAGGGTTGCCCTGTTGACAGGCGGGGGATGTCCGCCGGGCTGGATTGCGAATTGAGATGGATGATCGTGTTTTTTCCCATCACACCGTCGGCCAGCAGCCCGTGGCTGCGCTGAAAATCCAGCAAATGCTGTTTCAGGGTCTGGTCGAAGAGGCGGGGGTTGCTGGCGGGTATCTCGACACCCTGGGCCACCTCAAGCTGTTTACGCAGCCACTGAACATCCTCTGCCTCGCTACCGGTCCTGAGGTATAACTTCCCGCCCGGCGGCGTCTGCATCAACAGGGAGTAGTCGCCATACCAGAATGGTTCCACCTGCCCGACTTTCACCCGGTACAGTTCATCGCCGACAAGCAATTCCGCAAACATGTTATCAAGATGCCGCAGGAGCACGGGGATGCGGCGACCATCGTCAGCAACCAGCTTCAGGATGACCGGGCGGTCAAGTTGACGCAGCGTGTTCCAGTTACCCTGCTCGCGCAGGCACAGCAGGCCGTATTGCCTTGCAAACTCGCAGTAATCGGGATTGGCATCCTCGGGCAATTCTACCGACCAGAGCGTAAACAGTCCGCGCCAGGCTACCCCGTCAGAGGAATCATCAGCCGTCATCAACAGGGCGGCCAGTGCCCCGGCCTCATCACCCGTCCCGGGCATGACCGGTGCCTCCGCAATTTCATCCAGCGGCTCCGGTTCCGGTTCCAGCGCTGCTGCAGGCACGGACACGGGTTCCACAATCCCGGTCTCCGGCACATCAGCCGATGTGACCGCGAGGTCTCCACCGGCCGGGGCAACAGGTCCCGCAATCCGGGTATCGGTCGCCTGAAAGGGCCGATAAACAAACAGCGCGGCCGTCGCCAATACCGCAAAAACAAGCAACAACCATGGCACGCGGTTGTTGCCGCCGGCAGGTCGTGTTTCGCTGATTACTTCCCTGGCCGCTTTTTTCAGTACTTTCGTGTCAACCTGCGTCTTGCCTTCGACGTAGGCACCCAGCATGGCGCGGTCACACAGGACATTGATCAGCCGGGGGATACCCCCGGACAGTTTCTGAATCCTGTCAATCGCACGGCGTGTAAATATGTTCCTGGAACTTCCGCAAATCTGCAGCCGGTGTTTAATATAGGCATCCGCCTCATCCCGGATAATGGGCTCCAGGTGATAACGTGCGGTGACACGCTGGGATAACTGCCGCATCCCGTCACTTGCCAGCAGGCTGCGCAATTCCGGCTGCCCGATCAGAACGATTTGCAACAGCTTCTGCGTCGAGGTCTCCAGGTTCGTCAGCAAACGCACCTGTTCCAGCACATCGGCGCTCAGGTTCTGCGCCTCGTCAATAATCAGCACCGTGCGTCGCCCGCGTTGGTAGGCTTCCAGCAAGTGTTCGTTGAGTGCGTCGGTTAATGTCTTGATGCTGTGTTCAGGCGGATAGCCGATGCCCAGTTCATCACATATCGTGGCAATCAGCTCGATGGCAGTCACCTTGGGGTTCAACACCACGGCAAGATCGACGTTTTCCGGCACCTGTTCCAGCAAACAGCGACAGATGGTTGTCTTGCCGGTGCCCACCTCGCCGGTCAACTGGACAAAGCCCCCGCCTTCACCCAGACCATAGAGCAGGTGTGCAAGCGCCTCTTTATGGCGCGCGCTCATATATAAAAAACGTGGATCCGGCGTAATCGAGAATGGCCGTTCTGTGAGATTAAAATGCTTTAAATACATGAGCTGTCAATTCTGTTCTGTCTCCGGCGCTGCGTGAGCACCATCGATGCGGTGCTCTCCTGCGCATACGCTGCCGGGCCTGCCGTTATACTGGCCTGCCTATCCTGTCATGAAACCAGCCCTGACACCATACGCTTGAAACCCTGTAATATCCTTTCTTTTCGGTATGTTGCGACTGGATTTCCGGTTCTGCCCATGGCGCCGGCTGGAGGCACGGCCCGCGCGGTCATCCGACCTGGCCCGTGAGCAGCGCCTGGCTGGGTAGATCCTGGACGCAATTCCTGATGGGGAACCCGCTACTCTCACTGCTGGCGAGCACGGATTACCCGGCGCTACAGAGGCTGGCTGAACAGTTCGAAATGATACTGGATGACAGAAATGAGTGTTCGACGAGATACGGGTGCCGGGCGCCGATCACTACTTCGGTGATCATGAAGATGAACGGCTTGACGCGGCTGCCCAACTGGCTGAACGGCCTTGTTATGCCTGCAGGAGGCAGGGTAATGCAAGAGCAATTACCGAGGGATGCACGTTAGCGATGCAGGTGCGAACAAGTCCAGCACCGGCATATCACGCCTGCAAGCCACTCCTGCAGAATCAGAGTTCGCGGACGTCTTCCTGCGGCTGTTCCAGTACCGGGGAATGCAGCATCATGTCCATCCCGTGCCAATTCCCATAGTCCACCGTCTCACGTTTGCCGCTGATGTCCTCGAGTACGATGCGGCTGCGCTTGCCTGCCAGGTAAACCAGCGCACGTACCTGGATCAGCTGGCCGGAAAGATTGCTGTACCAGTAGCCCGGTATTGGCTTGTTCTGTAAAAACATACTTCCTCCTGCGCCGGGATCTTTGCCCGTTATCATTCAGTTATTTTTATTCGGCTACTCGACACTGCTTAGCCGCAATCCTTGTCTAATGTTATATCCAAAAAGCCGGCGCCTATCAATGGGACGAAAGTACCAAATACAGCAAATCAATAACTTATCCGCACTTTGACTCGCCGCAATTGAGGCAGGTCAGGCAACCATCCATCTGTATGGCCGCCCTGGTATGGCATTTGATGCACAAAGTCGCCCCAACGGGATAATCATCCTCATCATTGATTTCCACACTGGCCGTGGCGGCTTCGAACTGGGCGCGCTTCTCCGCGAGCAGTGTCTTCTGGCCTTCATCGAGGCCATCATCCTTCAGCAAGCCAATCATGCGCATGTGACATTCGATCGCGTCACCGATTTCTGCCACCAGTGATGGCATATATCTCCCGCCCTTCTTGAAGTAACCTCCACGTGGATCAAATACCGAACGCAGCTCTTCAACCAGGAAGGTTACATCACCGCCCTTGCGAAACACGGCCGAGATAATCCGCGTCAATGCCACAATCCACTGGAAGTGATCCATGTTCTTGGAATTGATGAAAATCTCGAACGGCCGCCGCAACTCGAAAGCAGTACCGTGATTGAGAATAATGTCGTTAATCGTGACATACAGGGCATGCTCGGACAGCGGCGTCTTGACCTTGTAGGTCGAGCCGATCAGCATCTCGGGACGTTTCAGCTTCTCGTGCAACTGCACCACGTTGTCCTCTGCCTGAGCAACTCCTTTCCCGGCAGCAACCGCTGCCTGCTGTTCTTCCTGCGGCCCATCATTACCACCCACCGCGCAATCAACGATTTTTCCTTCTATACGAATTGCCATAATCTACTCCTGCGTATTATTCAGCGACAAATCAGAACTTGCCGTAATAGCCTTCTTTAAGGGCGTCGTAAAGGTTCGCGGCGGTATGCATTTCGCCATCGTACTCGACCTCTTCATTACCCTTCAGACTGACCTTTGAACCATCATCCAGAGTGAATTCATAGACCGTGTTTTCCAGGTCCTTCTCTTTCACCAGCACGCCCTGGAAGGCCTGCGGATTAAACCGGAATGTCGTACACCCCTTCAGCCCCTTGTCGTAGGCATACATGTAGATATCCTTGAAGTCTTCAAAGGGATAATCCGTTGGCACGTTGGCGGTCTTGGAGATGGAGGAATCCACCCACTTCTGTGCAGCCGCCTGGATATCCACATGCTGCCTGGGCGTGACCTGATCGGCTGCAATAAAATAATCCGGCAACACATCACCCTCACCGACCATGCTGGAAGTGGCATCCGGATTCACCAGTTGCCGGTAGGCCAGCAGTTCAAATGAAAACACATCCACTTTTTCCTTGGTCTTGCGGCCTTCCCGAATCACATTACGGAAGTAATGGTGTGCAAAGCTGGGCTCGATACCGTTGCTGGCATTGTTGGCCAGCGACAGGGAAATCGTACCGGTCGGTGCAATCGAGGTGTGGTGTGTAAAACGCGCTCCGACCTTTTCCAGCTCACCGGCCAGTTCAGGTGCCTCTGCAGCGACCTTCTGCATGTAATGGCTGTATCGGGTGTGCAGAACCTTGCCCTTTATGATAGCGCCCGGCAGATAACCATCACGACGCATTTCGGGGCGCTTGCGCAACATCTCCTCGGTGACCTCGAAGTCTTCTTCCATGATCGGGGCCGGGCCTTTTTCCTTCGCCAGGTCCAGCGCCATCTGCCATCCTGCCAGCGCCAGCTCACGACTGACACGTTCGGTAAAATCAATCGAATCCTGCTCGCCGTACTTCATGCGTAACATGGTGACCGTGGAACCCAGCCCCAGGAAACCCATACCATGGCGGCGCTTGCGCAGGATTTCATCGCGCTGGCCATCCAGTGGCAGGCCGTTGATCTCAACCACGTTATCGAGCATCCGGGTAAACACGGCCACGACCTTGCGGAATTCCTCCCAGTCAAATGTGGCGTCACTGGTAAACGGGTTACGCACAAACTTGGTCAGGTTAATCGAACCCAGCAGGCAGGAACCATACGGTGGCAGGGGCTGCTCACCACAGGGATTGGTGGCGCGGATATTCTCGCAGAACCAGTTATTGTTCATCTCATTGACCTTGTCGATGAGGATAAACCCCGGTTCGGCAAAATCGTAGGTTGAACTCATGATCATGTCCCACAAACGCCGAGCCCTGATCGTTTTATACACAGTGCATGCAATCAGGCCGGCATTGTTGGTCACGTAATCACCCTTGTAAGGCCACTCGCGCCAGATCACCTTCTCCGTATCATTCAGGTCAAGACCCTCATCCAGCTCCTTGCGGCTGATTGGAAAGGCAAGTTTCCAGTCCGCGTCATGCTTGACCGCGTCAATGAATTCCGTGGTCACCAGCAGGGACAGGTTGAACTGTCGCAGGCGGCCGTCTTCGCGCTTGGCGCGAATAAAGTCCATCACGTCCGGGTGTCCCACATCAAAGGTCGCCATTTGTGCACCGCGCCGGCCGCCGGCCGAAGACACGGTAAAACACATCTTGTCGTAGATATCCATGAAGGACAGCGGGCCGGAGGTATAGGCGCCGGCGCCGGTGACATAGGCACCCTTCGGCCGCAGGGTGGAGAACTCGTAACCGATGCCACAGCCCGCCTTCAGGGTCAGGCCGGCCTCATGCACCTTCTCAAGGATGTTATCCATTGAATCCTGAACAATGCCGGATACCGTGCAGTTAATGGTCGAGGTCGCCGGCTTGTGGTTCTGAGCACCGGCATTGGAGGTAATCCGGCCGGCCGGGATCGCACCGTGACGCAATGCCCAGAGAAACTCCCGGTACCAGACCTCGCGTAATTCCGGTGTCGCCTCGACATCGGCCAGCGCACGTGCTACGCGTTGGTAGGTACTATCAATGGTTTCATCAACCGGTGATCCATCCTTTGCCTTCAACCGGTATTTCGTTTCCCAAATATCCTGCGAAGCCGGTTGCAGCGGAATATCGGCAACACTTACGGGTACAGCTTTAAGATGCGCGGTGGTAGTCATGCGTTAGGGCCCCCCCCTTCTTCTGGTTCTTGTCAGGAATAGATTCTTTATCTGCATTTCAACCGGATACGGTGTGAATGCAGGTTAAATCCTGTGAAAACACTATATGTTGTGTCTAGGCCTGAAAGAGTATGCGGCACCGGCCGGCCTGTCAAGAAAATTTTATGTGGGCATAATATACAATTAATAACAGCAGCTTACAAAAGAATCATAGCGCTAAATGATGGCCAGAACGGGCCAGACGGGAATAACAGTGAAACACTATATATTGTGTTTCTAATATTGGTAATACTGATGGGCGACAGCACTGGTTTGCAGGCTGCACTCCGTCAGCGGCCACAAACGGGCTGCGAATAATGCCCAAGACTGGGAGGCTTCGCAAGCCGAATTCTCCAGTTAAAAAAACCTGCTGCCAATCAATCACTCAGCAACCCTGGCAAAGCAACCCGCAGGATCAGAAGCAACGACCCGCGAGCGTGGATCACTGCTTACCCAGGTGATAAATCCGCTGGAACCCGTGCCCCGCCAACAGGCGCGCGGCACGACTGCTACGGAACTCACTGGCCCCGTAGACGATGACCGGCTGCTCCCGACTCAATAGACGGTAATCATAACTCAATGATTCAAAAGGAATATTCAGAGCACCCGCTAGCGCACCCCGACTGAAGTCGGCCGGTGAGCGCACATCAACCAGCTGGCCACCCCTGGCGAGGAGATGGCGGGCATGCTCGGCAGACAAGACCCCCGTGCAGGCCCGGGTAACCGTCTGAATGGCGAGATTCATGAGGGACGCCCCCATTTTAACCTTGTCCTGAGTTCCTCTTTGCTCTCGCTGGACAGTCCACAAATATTGAGGACGCAAAATTTGACAAACACGGCAAAGAAGATGGCAAAAATAACTAACGCGGTGATAGTCAATCTATCGATGTACATGGGACACCTCCTTTTATAGCAACGTAATACAGTTATTAGTAATATTTGCATATACTAATATATATGTCAATACTATAAATCAATAACTGACGTATGAAGGTGGTTTTGGCCGAAGTTTTTCGAGGATGAACGCCGCACCTGTGAGCGAACCAGAGCCTGCCCCGACGCCGGCCCTGGGCGGTGCAAAAGCCTTTCGCAAGGTGTCCTTCAGGGAGTAATGATTTGACGGGTACGGCCTGCGGCCTGCGCCTGCAGGGAGGGTCACTCCGGGCTTCCTGCCCTCCGTGACACTCGTACATCGCTGTACATCGCAGGTGAGGGGCGAGAGCAGGACGCGGCGGCTTTACCCATCCTGCATGATGATGTCCCAGTGTTCCTGGGTGAGTTCATCTATTGTTTCGTTTGTTGCAATCTGGCACGCCAGCGCCTCGCTCCACTCATCCAGATTTTCCAACCAGCCTCACTCAACTGGATCGTCTTGCCATCAACAACTGCTTCCATTGTTATCGCCTCTTGGTATATATCTGTTCCCGCTTGAACATTTGGGGTATCAAGGTTTATTGATCTCCCCGTAATGCAGCACTTAATGAGAATTATTGTTAATTAGCGCGTAACAAACTGGTTTTATTTAGAAAACAAACGCACTCAACTTTTGCGCAAGCATCAGTTTCCGGCATCAACGCCCGCCGCATTCAATACAATTCTTGCTAACAGCATTGCTGGCGGGCAATCAAACTCCAGGACTGCGAAACCGATAATAGGGCGTATTTCAAAGGCCCTTCAAGACGCTCCGGGCAATCCGGGGGATGGGGCAGGCAGTGTAATCAAACAAGTTTGCCCGGGTAAAACAAAGCAGGAGAGACCTGCCTTGTTTCGCACTGACGATACTGTTGCTGCTATTTCGTATAGTCCAGCATCTCCAGCCCGGTTAACGGTTGTACCATTGGTCGCCGCCCTGGTTACCGGTAGTTCCCCAGTTGCTGTCTTCATCCTGGCGGCTGGATTCCTCGAGCTTTTTGATGCGATCTTGCAGACGCTTGATTTCCTCGGCATCCGAATTCGATCCCGGTGCACTATAGGCGGGTGCGCCACCATAGCCGGGCATACCGCCGTAACCATAGCCGGGCATACCGCCATACCCGTAACCGGGCATACCGCCATACCCGTAGCCGGGCATGCCGCCGAGATCGTAGCCGGGCATGCCACCATACCCGTAACCGGGCATACCGCCATATCCATAGTCACCGTAGCCATAATCATCATCGTAACGATCATAATTACCGCCACCCATCCACCGGGAAGGGTTCATCATGTTTCCCATGTCGAATGCCTGAGCCACGCCGGCAAATGCCAGCCCAAGACAAACGCAAGAAATGGATAGAGCGCGCTGCAGTTTCATTGCTTCTCTCCTTGATACCAAATCAGATACTGCTCTCATGATTTCCCCCATATGTGCAGATCATGACAAACCGGATTTTAATGCATCCGTCACTGCAGGCTGTTGAACTCAGCGTTTCGGGGTAACCGGATTGAATGCTGTTGGGGCACTACTGGCCTGGTGCCCGGCCTTCGCATCGAAGCAATTGATGCTCGGAGAGGTACCCTCTGTACTGACATAGGAAATCAGGCATTCTTTAAGGTTGGCATGGTCGACGATCTTGCGCACGATGAGGTCGCCTTCATGTAGCTGGCTGTTCTGCACCAGCCCTCCTTTGCCTCCCGTTTTACTGTCATAGCATCGCAGTGATGGCGCGGTGCCACCGGTAGAGACATAGGCAACCAGACAGGTCTTGGTGCTATCCGCATCCACGACCCGGTAGACGTCGAGGTCACCCTCCCGCAGGTGCCCATCTCGTACCAGGTCATCCTTGCCGGACTTCCTGCTTTTGTAGCAATCAATGGATGGAGAAGTTCCCGCCGTACCCACATACGCCACAAGGCAGGATACGTCATTCAGGGTATCCTTCATTTTACGAACAATCAGTTGTTTCTCCTTGAAGTTACCAACTTGATTGATATTGGACGCATATCCGGAAACGGCATCGTAACAGTTCATCACGGGACTCGTGCCGGTGGTTCGAACATAAAAGGCCAGGCAGATCCTGCTGCTTTCCAGATCGGTAACGGTACGTACGATGAGATCACTCTCGCGCATTTGACCCGTTTGTACCAATAGCGTGGCTTTATAGGCATCTGCCTGACAGACGAATGGCAGACACAGGATTATTAAAACAAACAGTTTTTTCATCATTACCCCCCGAACCGGTTTTGCTTGACACCATAAAGCTGGGCGCAAGCTGACTTATGGCCCTTCCAGAATTACCCGACAAGTGTCTTCCCTTTCACTTTTTACAGGAGCTTGTGCAAAGATCAATCCGGCGGTGCTTTTCCCTTGCACCTGCCACCAGACTAATGTTTTACAAGATTATCATGCAATATAGTTGTAAATCATACAATATGGTTGTATATATTATTCTAAAGCAGCCTGTAAAATAAAAAAAATGTACCCCGGTTATTACAGTCGGCTAATGTGCAAGGACGGATCATTTGCAGAGACTCAAGGACATCCGGCCCGAGCTATTGTTGGTTTAAACTGCGGGAATCCAGGTTTGAGTTACATAATGACAAGCGCGAGGTAACCATATAATGAACAGGAAAAGAATCATTTCAATAGCGGCAGGAGCAGCCCTTGGCGCGGCAATTCTCGCCATGGCTGATGTTGCGCAGGCCTTCAATATGGGAAACATGTTTAACCCGGGTGAATGGTTTGACAATGACAATGATCATTACAGGTATCGACGTGGCTACAGGGGCTATTACGGGGGCTACGGACCCTACGGGTACGGGGGCGGACCCTACGGTTGGGGAGGACCCTATGGATATGGCGGTTATGGCGGATATGGCGGTTATGGCCAGCCGAGCACCATCGTTGTAAACCCGTCAAGCAGCAAGGAGCAAGTCGCTCCTCCACCAAGACTGCCTGAATAGGATCGAACAGTACTTATTGGACAGGCGGGCCCGGAAACCGGCCTGCCATAGCAACACCGGCATCAGAATCTGGCCGGGCAGCCAATCCCCGAGAAAGTATTTGGTGCAGGAAACATACCCCCTGGTTCCACCAGGGGGCCATCTGAAAACCCAGCATCTTTGCTCACCCCAAAACAGTACCCGGCGACCGGACGGGGCGTGTTATTTGCCCGTCTCCGGAAACAGAAGATGTCCATAAACGGACATTCGCCCGGACATAGAGTGGCGGCACGGCGCCTGATGCGCCGGGGAGAGCAGCCATAAATCTGTTGTTTGTCTGTACGGGCAACTCCTGCCGGTCACAGATAGCCGAAGGCCGGGTGCCTGCGCTGGCTTGAGATCAAATCAATCCGGAGTCTGCAGGTATCGAGGCGCACGGCAAGAACCCGCTCGCGATGACATCGGGACGCGCGTTCATGCGCTGCTGGAAGATTTGAATAATGCGACATTGGAGCAAGTCATGACGACGCAATGTAAAACCACCGCCAAACGCCCTGCCGGCGCCCGGATGGGATTCTTCCAACACTACCTGACTGTCTGGGTCTTGCTTTGCATCGTCGCCGGCATCACGCTCGGTCACTTCCTGCCCCAACCATTCCAGGCCATCGGCCACATGCAGGTCGCGCAGGTCAGTCTGCCGGTGGCGATCCTGATCTGGCTGATGATCATTCCGATGCTCCTCAAGATCGACTTCGGCGCGCTGCATCATGTCCGCGAACACTGGCGCGGCATCGGCGTGACACTGTTTGTGAACTGGGTGGTTAAACCCTTTTCGATGGCCCTGCTGGCCTGGTTCTTTATCCGTGGAATATTCTCCGGGTGGCTGCCGGCAGAACAGATAGACAGCTATATAGCCGGCCTGATCCTGCTCGCCGCAGCACCGTGTACTGCGATGGTATTTGTGTGGAGCAACCTGAGCGACGGTGAACCGCACTTCACCCTGACACAGGTGGCGCTCAACGACATCATCATGGTATTCGCATTCGCACCCATTGTCGGTCTGCTGCTCGGCCTGTCCTCGATCAGCGTACCGTGGGACACCCTGTTCCTGTCGGTGGTGCTGTATATCGTAATCCCGGTTGCCATTGCTCAGCTTTTGCGAAAACTGCTGCTGGCCAAACCGGACGGCACAGCGCGGCTTGCCAACACCATAAAGGCATCGGGGCCGGTCTCACTCACCGCCCTGCTGGCAACCCTGGTGCTGCTGTTCAGCTTCCAGGGTGAACAGATACTCACCCAGCCGCTGATCATTCTGCTGCTGGCCGTTCCGATCCTGATCCAGGTATTCTTTAATTCCGGACTCGCGTATCTGCTGAACCGCCGGGTGCGCTCCCCGCACTGCGTAGCCGGGCCGTCGGCATTGATTGGTGCGAGCAATTTCTTCGAACTGGCGGTCGCGACAGCCATCGTGCTGTTTGGATTTGAATCGGGCGCGGCGCTCGCTACGGTGGTCGGGGTGCTGATCGAGGTGCCGGTGATGCTGGTCGCGGTACGCGTGGTGAACGCAACGCGCGACTGGTATGAACGTGCACCGGGTGTTGTGCCTCACGAGGAATGCTGCCCTCCCGCTGCGTCCCTGCACACGCCCGCCAGCTAACAGGAACGATCAGTGTGAATAATTTCAGTTATTAGCTGCCGCTTTCCAACGGCCAGCCTGTATAGGGATCGGATACCAGGCTTGAATTATAGTAACGTTTATCGCCGGTCACCTCTTCTCCGACCCAGTCAGGCAACATGACGGCCTGGTCTTCCTCGTCAAGCTCCACTTCAGCAATGATCAGCCCTGCATTGTCCCCGGCGAACTCATCGACCTCCCAGGTCAGACCCTGGTGATCTACCCGGTAACGGGTTTTTTCTATCAGGGGGCGCTCGCAGAGGTTGTCCAGCATCTCGCCGGCCTCCCTGGCCGGGATTTCATATTCATACTCGGCCCGCGTGGCGCCGACCGTGATTCCCTTGATGGTGAGATAGCCCTTGTCCCGGATCAAGCGTACACGAACGGTGCACCCCGGCACCGTGGAGAGGTAACCCTGCCGGTAGGGGGTTCCTGCACCAGGCACCCGCCAGCCTTCCCCCTTGACCAGAAATTTCCGCTCAATCTCCACACCCATCAGTATACGAACCGCTTATCCAAACAGCAGGCAATGGGCTGAAATCTGCCCCCCTTTCCAGTACAGTCCGTCAAGTTTCTCCGCGATGACATAAATCACTACCTCACTGGTTTCATGAAACTCTACAACACAAGAATTATATTCCGCCGCACTATTCTCAATGAACCTTAACGAGGCGACATCACCATAGTGCTCTACCAGCAACCTGACCTCATCCTCATCAACTGTCTTGGGCAATTTCTCAACAAGTATCACCACGACCTTGCCGCCTGCATCAGCTGCACCATGGTCGCCAGGCGCCACCTCACACGCCCCACACCCTCTCATCCTGCCGTGGTGGAAAATGCTTCATCAATACCCCGATAATATGATCCAGTACCGCACGTACAGTCTTCTCAATGTACCAGTTTTCAATAATGGTTATCCCGGCCTTGTCCGCTTCATCCAGTAACCAGGATTGCATCTCCCAGATTTCATCCAGGCTTTCCAGGTAGAGCGAAGCCTGGCGCTTGCTTTTTTCACGGCCACGGCGTTTAAGCTGTTTGGTCAACAGTTCCTTTTTCATAGTGGCCAGCATGATGGGAATGACAATGGCCTCGCGTCCCTTCACATCAAGATCCAGTTCTGTCGGCACCACATGGATACCCTCCAGGATCAGATGTTGCCTGTCTTCGATCGCGCGGTCGATGGTTGCTTCCAGCGCCAGCTTCATTGCGGAAAACTGGGATAGGAACCCGGTAATTACCGGGTTTTCAATGGCCGGGCCGGTCCCATCGACGGAACCCGGCAAACCACGCCAGGCTTCGAAGCTTGCATACTTCAGGGTAGGAACCATCTGTGGAGACAGGTAGGCGCGTATAATCTCACGCATCATATCCGTGGACTGGTGACGTGAAATATCCAGTCGATAGGCCAGTTCCGAGGATATAACGCTCTTGCCGCTTCCGGTGGTACCGCCAATCAATATGATCAGGGGTATACCGCTGTTTTCGAACCAGCGCCATGACAGATAGCGGTCGGCCGCCGTCTGCGAACAGTGTTCACACAGGCATCTGTGAATAATCCTTCGCAGGCTCTTGTGGTCAATCTCCCGGTGGCCTGTTTTTCTCAACCGGCCCAGAACCTTGCGCGCACCCTGCAGGGCCATTTCCGGCGAAATGGCGCAGGTCTCCAGTGAATGCGCCAGTATGCCTACAGAAAAGGGCACACTGCGCGTGGGCGTGTGTACGGTGATAGCGGGCTCAGTGTGGGGCTCGGTTTCATAGAGCTTGCGCCTTTGGCTGCCGTGTCGCTCTTCCAGCAGTTCGGCTACCCGGCCCTGCAGTTCGCTACTCCTGATCTCCCCTCTTTCCTGCAGTTCATTTCTGACAGCCTGGGCCAGTTCGTAGGCATCATCAAAGGCAAGGCCGGCATTTACCAGTGACTGCACCAGGATCCCTCGCAGAAATGGCGAGCGATCATCTTCAGGTTCCTTGATGACGATTAACTTTACCATATTTGCAATAAACAACCGTCGGCTTGCGGGTGTAAGAAAATGCCCCGGCTATTTTTCTGCGACCAGGAAACATACCCACCCCGGGTCTGCATCACCCACGGTGGCCGGCGAATATACGCCTGCTCCCTCACCGGTCTTTGGGTCAGTCTCCTCCCAGTATACAGTAACCTTTGAAAAACCGGCCTCATCAAGAAGTTCGCGCAGTTCCGGCAAACTCCACAGGCGCCAGTCATAGGTAAACGCCTTCTTCAGTTTTGACCCGTCCGGGAACCCGAAATGGATGTGACAGCGCATATTGCCGTCTATCGGATTATAGCTTGCATGTTCCCAGATGTACTTGAAGCCCTTGTACTCGCGCTTTTCCCTGATTTCCCGATAGGCATCGTAGCCGCCGAATGCATCCATAAACAAAATGCCGTCGCTGACCAGCCCCTCGAGCACATTGCGGAAGTAGTCACCCAGTTTCTTGCGCGTCATGAACAACTGGTAGCTGAAATTCATGGCCAGCACGACATCGACCGGCTCTGCTGTTTTCACCCGGGAGACGTCTTCCTGCAGCAGACTGATGCGCAGGCGTGCATCCGGCTTCAGGCGGGGCTGGTTATGTTCCCGCCCCCATGCCAGCACCTCCGGATCGATATCAACGCCGACGGCGGTATTCTTCCTGCTGCGCCTGACCCATTCACAGCACATGCTGGCGGTGCCGCAGAAGTCCTCGCGTACACGCCTGGGGCGCCGGCCACGCAACTTGCGGAAGGTCTTGCTTACAAATTTGTATTCTGCAGCGACATTTTGAACAGACTTTTCATAAAGGATATGCCGGTCTGCCTTTTCCGCCATGGTTTTCTTTCTGCGCTGCTGCCTTGTTTTCATTTTTCCGGCCTTTGTTTTCATTGCACTGATGGCCGAAGAGTATGCCACATGGAATGGCAACAAAACACAGGCCACCGCGGGTACCGTTGCAGGAATTGCCTGCCGTCCGTTCATAAACAGTTGCTGTCACCACAACGGCATCAGGCAAAGAATCCTGCGCAGCTAATTAACCGACTTTCCGGCAAACTTTTTACAAAGGCAGACAACATGTTGTTTTTCCAGAAGGTCCTTTGTCACTGCACCGCTAACGCGATTCAGTCTCCTTGCGGGCAGACATAAGCCGGTTTCCGGATGCCATTGCGGCCAAATGGTAAAATGACAAAAGAACCGGGGTTTCCTATACTTCGCCAATAGAACAGTCCTCTTGTCTTGAATAATCCCAAGAATACCTGCGGGACTGTGAATACATAATACATACCGTGTGGACGGTAACCCTGGGGGCTAACATCATGATGGATTTACTGGGCAACGGATTCAACAGGCTGCGGGACGCCATCCATCGTAACTGGCGGGAAAAGGAAACAAGGCGCAGCCGGACCGATGCAACCCTTGATACCGTGGAAAGCGTAGTGGATGGTACGGACAGCAAAATACGGCTGGTACCTGGCTATAAAAAAAGGCTGCATAACATCATTCAGTCCTCGCTCGAATTCGCTGATGACCTCGTCAACCAGATCCCGGAGCCCATTGAAGTCAGCAGCCGCACGTTCGTCTCCGACCCGCGGGTCAACGCCTTTTTCACAAACGTCACGGATCTGCAGTCTGTTTTCAGTCGCAGCTCCGAAGTACGCGATTACATGGAAGATATCCATGACGATGATGCCCATTGCTGCGCCCTGCTGTGCATGCGCCGGACAGAGAAAACAGTAATAGGCATGGAACTGTCTGGCGATATGCTGAAAAAGGATGTCCGGCAGCTTGCAGTCTGCTTCTCGGATCACAGGATTTATTCGCCGGCCCCGAGTGAACCAGAGGTCCGGGAAGGACTCAAGAACTGCCTGTTCCAGGGGCTGGTAACAAACGCACTTGAGCGCATCACACAACTCCGGCTTGCAAGCCACCATCTGCAAAGCAGACATCAGATGCTGCACACAAGGCTCAGACACTACAAACAAAAAATAAAGGACGTGGCACAGGGCACCCGGGCTGGCGTCGAAATTGCCCACTGCATTGAAGAAACCGGCCAGGAAATAAGAAAGATTGAGGAGCAAATGATGGACAGCCCGCTACTGACACCGCTGGTAATGCTGGAACAGGTGGCGGACGTGTTCAGCAAGCCGGATGAATTTGTCCGTGCCAGGAAGCTCTCGCTCAGGCTCAACAAGATGGGCATCAAGATCAGCGACGATTCACCACAGCCGGCCAACAAGCTCAACCTGACCGAGGTAATCATTGGCAATGAGTTACCCCGGGTGGTCACACTGGCAATATTCCCGAAAAAGGAACTGGTTTCAGGGACAATGTTCACTGCATACGGCTGAAGCCACGACTGACAACATCCAATCTGCCGGAGCAGCCGGCCAGCAACCTGCCCCATATATCGCAAAAGGTCTGAGAAATATCAAGGCAAATTATATTCGCCCTTTTCCTACTGCACTCCTGCAGGGAGGGTGCCGGATGCTTAAGACAACCGGCGGCGCGACATAAGAAATGATTTTTCCGTATGCGTCGAAGCTGAATTCCGGCGTCAGCCGCTTGTAGCTGCGCCGGTGCTTGACCAGAGAGACATTACTCGAGACACAACCGGATATACAGGCGGCAACCATTGCATTGAAGCGGCAAGTCACTCCTGCCGGTGTTTTTCCAGACTGATGGAACAGCGATGCATCACTTAGGCCGGCTCAACCCGCAACTTCGCCATGGCCCGGGCGGTTGCCTCGGTTACCGTAAACTTGAACCCTGCTTCCACAATGGACTCTCCTTCAACGGGAATATGGCGCAGCCGGGCCATCATCAGGCCGCCGATGGTATGTGATTCCACGGCCGGCAGGCTGGTGCCAAGCAACTCGTTGACTTCTGAAATGGGCAGGCGCGCATCCATCAGGTAGGTCTCTTCATCCAGCATTTCGTAAATACGCCTGCGTCGCGGCAGGTATTCCTCGAAGTCATAACCAACATCGATTTCGCCGACAACCTCTTCGAGGATGTCTTCCATGGTAATCATGCCAACCGCCGAGCCGAACTCGTCCACCACGACGGCCATGTGATCATCCCGTTTGCGCAAAACGGGCAGCAACTGGTCAATCGTCTGGTGTGAGGAAACATAGTGGGCGGGCTTGATGATTTCCTCAAGGGGGCGGTCCGGCAGCTCCGGATCCATCAGGTCCCAGGTTGTCAGTGTGACAACACCCACGATATTACTGATATTACCGCTGTACACCGGGAGCCGGTTATAGCCGCGCCGGCGTACCAGGGTAATGGCACTGCGGGTATCGCGGCGGTTGCGATTGATCGCCGTTATATCGGCAACCGGGATCATGGCCTCGCCAACCGAGGTCTCCGCAAAGCGAATCACGCGCTTGATGCGGGCGCGATCAAAGATGTCCACATTGGCCCCGCGATCGGCCATGTCCACCACCATGCGCATCTGTTCCCGGGTGATAAACACATTCTGATCGATCTTGCCACCGCCAACCATGCGGGCGCAGAGACGTGCAATACGGGAAAATACAAACACGGCCGGATAGAACAGTACCTTGAAAAACAGCAGGGGATACACCACCACCGGCGCAATCTCGTTGGATTTCTGCTGGTAGACACTCTTCGGCACCACTTCGCCCAGCACCAGCAACAGCGGCGTAAACAGCAGCACCGCGTACAGATCGCCCATCTGGCCGAACGAGCGGATCATCAACAGGGTGCCCAGTGTCGTCAGGATAATGGTCGACATGCTGGTCCCGATCAGTGTGGTACCCAGCAACACATCCGGCGTCTGGAACAGCTTGAGCACCAGCTTCGACCCGCGGTGTCCCTGGTTCGCCCTGTGGTGCATCTTGAACTTGTCCGAGTTGACCAGGGCCATTTCCGAACCCGAGAAAAACCCCTTCAGCAGGAGGAGCAACACCATCACCAGCAATATAATCAATAAATCCATAAGTGGCTCTCCAGGTTTCAGTTAACTACCTTCCGGTCAGGGTTGCTGTCTGCATCCCCCGCCCCGGCAGGTCCTGAATGTGTGTCATCATTGACCGACTGACGGGGGCCAGTGATATTTTCATCGCCTCCCGACTCTGCCGTACTGCCATGGTGCAGTTCATAATCCGGCTCCCCCTGCGCTTCATCTGCCGCCTCTGCTGCAACGGCGGATTCAGTCTGCGCACCCGCGGCAGCCGCTTCATCACCCCGGCTGCCGCGACTCACCCGCACGCGTGCAATCCGGTGTTCATCCATTTCCAGGACCGTAATAATGATATCTTCGACACTGATGCTGTCATTGACCCTGGGCAAGTGGTCCAGGTGGCGGAAGGCGACGCCGCCGATGGTGGTCATGCGCGGGTCCTCGATCCCGAAATTGGTCAGGTTATTGAAATCAGTCAGCTTCATGTCACCTTCCACTTCGTAGGTGTCCTGGTCGCGCTCGCGGTACAACTCCTGCCCCTCGACGTCACCGGAAATCTGGCCGAAGATAAAGGTCAGCACATCCTTCATGGTTACGAAACCCTCCACCCCGCCAAACTCGTTGAGAACGGCCGCGGCACGGGCATTGTTATTTGTAAAAAAGTCGAACATTTCATCGACTTTCTTGGTAAGGGGAACCACCACCGGCGTGTGCATGATGCCCTCCGGTTTCATTGCTGACAGGTCAGTACCATCGAGCACCAGCCGCAGGATGTCCTCGGCATGGACAAAACCCACCAGGTTGTCACGATGCATCCGGAATACCGGGACCCGCGGGTGACGAAAGCTGCGAAACCGCTCGACCATTTCCGGCACCGTCATGTCCGCATTAAGAAATGCCGTGCGCGTGCGCGGGGTCATGATCTCGACGACTTCCGTATCACCCGCCTCCAGCAGGTTGTAGATCAGGGCTCGCTCTGTCGCGTTGAGCTCCCCTTCCCGGGCAACCTCATCGACCAGGGTACGGAATTCATCCAGTTGCAGGATGTTCTCGGCGGCTTTTTCCTCGCCGACAATCAGGGTGGTAATGCGGTCGGCAATGCTGCGTATGGTCCATACGAGGGGGGCAACAATCTTGACCCACAGGCTCATCGGGGTGGCGACGATCCCGGTGCTGACGCGCACAGGATTCGAGACCGAGATGGTCTTCGGGGTGACTTCGCCAAACAGCAGCAGCAGGGGAACCATGAACAGGATGCTGATCCAGCCGGCATTCTCTGCGCCATACAGGGTCACCAGGATACCGGTCATATTGGCAGCCGCAGCAATGCTGACCAGTTCATTGCCACAGAGAATGGAGATAATCAGCCGCCGCGGTTCATCCAGCAAGGCATGCAGGGTTTCGGAATGGCGGTTGCGTTCCCGGCGAAGTTTCTGCAAGTCCAGGCGGGACAGTGAGAACAGCGCGGTTTCCGACCCGGCAAAGAAAGCAGCGCTACCCAGCAGCAACACCTGCAGCGCCAGGCGGAAAATCATATCGGGTTCCGCCAGACGTGCGCTATCGAAGACAAAAAACGCCTTTATCACCGCCCATTGCTGGAATATTTCCTGTGGAATACTTTCCATTGCCTTATACCCGGGTAGCGCCAGCGCGACCCTGCATCTCCTGTCATCACACCGCGACGGGATACTCTGCCCGGGGTATCCCGGCATCACAGGGACAACACCTGCGCAGCTATCACCGCACGCACACCAAAATACACATGCCCCGATTCGCTAAACAATCAGGGACCAATAGAGTATATTAACAGCAGAAAATCTGCATATGTTTGATGCTGGTCAATTTACCTGTCATTACAAACTGATAGCTTTGCCCGTCAGGCCATGGGAGACGACACAGGAATGGATAAACCGACTACGAGCAAGGGGCAACCCGCGACAGCGACTCGACGCAGGGCCGCCAGCCCGCAGACCCGCAGGAAAACGGCTGCAACCCGCGCCCCGGCAACAGGGCAAACCAAGGCTGCAACCCGCGCAAAACCAGCGGCGGCTGCGATCAACCTCGATGATCCGGACCTCTACCTGAACCGGGAACTGACGTGGCTGGAATTCAACCGCCGCGTACTGCACATGGCTGCAGTGGATGCCACCCCCCTGCTGGAACGTGTCAAGTTTGTCGCGATCGTCAGCACCAATCTCGACGAATTCTTCATGAAACGTGTTGGCGGGCTGAAACAACAGATCGCTGCCGGTATCAGCATCCCCTCTGTCGATGGCCGGACACCACAGGAACAGCTCCGGGAATGCCTGGCGGTCGTGCGGGACATCCAGCAGGAACAGAACCGGATTTACCTGCAACTGCACGAGTTGCTGGATGCACAGGGAATACGGCTCAGCCGTTATGCCGAACTGAATCAGGCAGAACAGAAACTGCTGCGGAACAAATTCATCTCCGACATCTTCCCGCTGCTGACGCCCCTGGCCATGGACCCCGGACATCCATTTCCCTTTATCTCCAATCTCGCCCTGAACCTGCTGGTTTCACTGCGCTACCCGGGTGGCAGCAGTTCCCACTATGCCCGCGTAAAGGTGCCGATGGTAAAAGGGATTGCGCCGAGGTTTCTGCGCATCGACAGCAGCAATACCTATGTGAAACTGGAGGATGTTGTCGTCAACAACCTGGATTTGCTGTTTCCGGGTATGGAGATCACCTCCTGTGAACTTTTCCGGGTCACCCGCAATGCCGTGGTGGAAATCGAGGAAGAGGAGGCGGACGACCTGCTGGAAATGATCGAAACCGAACTGCGTGACCGTCACTTTGCGCCCATTGTCCGCCTGCAGGTTGAAACAGACATGAACCGGACCCACAAGGGCATGCTCGCCGCCGAACTGGGGCTCGATGAGAAGGCCGATGTATTCGGGGTGGAATTAATGATGGCCATGCGCGACCTGTTCGAGATTGCCTGCCTGGATTTCCCCGAGCTGCATGATCCACCCCACAAGCCGGTTGAACATACCCGGCTGGTTCACGATGCCCGCAATATCTTTCACATCATCCGCGAGCGCGGTGCCCTCTTGATGCAGCACCCCTACGAATCCTTCTCGACCAGTGTGGAACGCTTCCTGCGCACCGCCAGTGATGATCCCAAGGTGCTGGCCATCAAGATGACGCTGTATCGCACATCTGCAGACAGTTCCATTGTCGATTCACTCGTCAATGCCGCGCGTAACGGCAAGCAGGTCGCCGTGCTGGTTGAACTCAAGGCGCGCTTCGACGAGGCCGCGAACATAGGCTGGGCGCGGCGCATGGAACAGGCCGGCATCCATGTCACCTATGGCGTCGTCGGCCTCAAGACACACAGCAAGGTCATCCTCGTTGTACGCAAGGATTACAATGGCCTGCGGCGCTATGCGCATATCGGGACCGGCAACTATCACGCCGGTACCGCACGCCTGTATTGCGATCTCGGCATGCTGACCTGCGATGATGACATCGCCCAGGACCTGACCGAACTGTTCAATTACCTGACCGGCTATTCACCACCCCCCAGGTATCGCAAGATACTGACCTCCCCGTACACCCTGAAAAAGGCCCTGCTGGAAAAAATTGACCGGGAGATCAAACAGCACAGCGCAGAGACACCGGGCCTGATCCAGCTCAAGATGAACGCACTGGAAGACGTGGATATCACCCGAGCCCTGTACCAGGCCTCCCAGGCGGGCGTCAAGGTAGACCTCATCGTCCGTGACACCTGCCGCCTGCGGCCGGGGATTCCCGGACTCACCGAAGGCACCCAGGTCATCGGGGTAATCGGCCGCTTCCTGGAACATGCCCGGATCTATTATTTCTGGAACGGGGGTGAGGAAGAATACTTCATAGGCTCCGCCGATCTCATGACACGCAACCTGGAAAGCCGCGTGGAGGTCGTCGCGCCCGTCGAGGACCCGAAACTGCGGCAGGAACTGCGCCTGATCATCGATGTCCAGCTGTCCAGCCGCAAGGATGTCTGGGAAATGCAGGCGGATGGCAGCTACATCGAGCGCAAGGACAGCAGCGGCAAAAAAACACTCAGCTCGCAGGAGACCTTTATTGAACTGGCACAGAAACGCATGGCCGCCGAATCGAAACACCAGCAGGGCAAGTTACGCAAAAAGCTGCTGAACCATTTTCATAACCGACTGAAAAATAACGAATGATTTTTGACTGAAAATTCCCGGAGCCCCGGGAGACAGATACAAACATTGCATGGAGTCTTGTGATGAGCACAAAGGTCGCCAACAAACCAATCCTGGTCCCCGTTGATTTTTCACCCCATTCGGAAGCACCGCTGCTCTGCGCGGCCGAACTGGGGGAAGCGCTGGGCAGCCAGCTCGTCATCCTGCACGTGGTCCATGACCCGGGCGAAGCACCGGGCTACTATGCCGTGAAGGGGAGAGACAAGCAGTTGCATCGCATGGAAGACGTTGCCGCCGAGATGCTGGAAGAGTTTTTCAGCAAAATGAAGAAAAAACATTCCGGGCTAGCTGCCCTGGAAAACGCCACGACCATGCTGGTAGTCGGCTTGCCGGTCAACCGGATACTGGAGTCGGCGAAAAAAGTCCATGCACGCATGATCGTCATGGGCAGCCAGGGACGGACCGGGCTCGCACATGTCTTGCTCGGCTCCAAGGCGGAACAGGTGGTGCGCCTGGCCCCTGTCCCGGTCATGATCGTCAAGGGCGATAAAAAACAAAAGTCCTGAAATCGCGGTAGCATGGACCGGAGACTGGCTCCTGTTTGCCCGGACCCGGTTTTATAAACCTGAGTTATGACAAACGGTTCCCGGGGGGGAGAAATAGCAATGTATAACAGCTTCCGACTTGCAGGTCAGGACAAATCAATGCCACGCTTTTTTCTGGCGGCACTGACGGCGCTGGCCGTACTTGCGGTCACCCCGGCATTCGCCGCTTCCGGCACGGGGGCTGACATCGACTGGGTGAACATGGGTATGACGCTGTTTGGCGGCCTGGCCCTGTTCCTGTTCGGCATGGAGCAAATGGCGGATGCGCTCAAGGCGGTCGCCGGCGAGCGCATGAAGATCGTGCTGGCGAAGCTCACCACCAACCGCTTCATGGGGGCGGCAACCGGGGCATTCGTTACCGCTATTATCCAGTCCTCGTCGGTTACCACCGTGCTGGTCGTGGGTTTCATCACCGCCGGCCTGATGTCCCTGTCCCAGTCCATCGGCGTCATCATGGGCGCCAATATCGGCACCACGATCACCGCCCAGATCATTGCCTTCAAGGTGACCAAGGCGGCCCTGCTGATGGTGGCCGTGGGTTTCTCGATGCTGTTCTTCTCCAAACAGGAAAAGATCAAGCAATATGGCGGCATGCTGATGGGGCTCGGACTGGTGTTCTTCGGCATGAGCGTCATGAGTGATGCCATGAGCCCGTTGCGCAGCTACCAGCCGTTTCTCGACATGATGGCCCACATGGAGAATCCGATTATCGGGATTCTGGTGGCCGCCGGCTTTACCGGCCTGATCCAGTCGTCCTCGGCAACCACCGGTATCGTCATCGTCATGGCGGCCCAGGGGTTTATTACCCTGGAGGCCGGCATCGCGCTGGCCTTCGGCGCCAATATCGGCACCTGCGTCACCGCCCTGCTGGCCGCGATCGGCAAGCCGCGCGAGGCCCTCCGGGCCGCCGTGGTCCATGTTTTGTTCAACGTATTCGGCGTGCTGCTGTGGGTTGGCCTCATTCCCCAACTCGCGGCAGTCGTGACCTGGCTATCGCCGCTTCACCCGGACCTGGCGGGTTCCAGCAGGCTGGCCGCCGAGACGCCGCGGCAGATCGCCAATGCCCATACCATTTTCAATGTTGCCAACACGATTATCTTTATCGGGTTCACCAGCCAGTTTGCCCGCCTGGTGGAGTGGCTGGTTCCGGACAAACCGGTAGCAGAGATAATCCTCGCCCAGCCGAAATATCTGGACGAGGAACTGCTCGAGACACCCTCGCTGGCGCTGGACCGGGCACGCCTCGAGATCGGTCATATGGGAGACCTTGTCAGGAAGATGCTGGTGCAGATCATGCCCGCCGTTATCGACGGTGATCGGGTGATGCTGAAGGAGGTTGCCAAGATCGACGACGAGGTCGATATCCTGCATGGCCACATCGTGACCTACCTGGGACGCGTCAGCCAGAAGGCGCTGACGGAGGACCAGACCATAGTACTTGCCAATCTCCTGGCCGCTGCCAACGACCTGGAGAATATCGGTGACATCATCGAAACCGACATGGTCCATCATGGCAACGAGGGAATTGACAGGCACGTGTCGGTCAGCAAGGAAACGCGCGAGGTACTGCGCAAACTGCACGACATAGTGTCGATATCCACCGAACTGGCCATCGACGCGGTCATGGAAAATGACCAGCGAGCGGCGCAGGAGGTCATTGCCCTGAAGGCCGACATCAGCCGCCTGTCGGAATCCGCGGCCATGCACGAGGCCAGGCGCCTGGTGGCCGCAGAACCGAACCGACTGGCCGCCTACACCATGGAGATGGATCTGATCGAAAAACTGAAACGGATCTATTATTTCGCCAAGCGCATGGCAAAGGCCGTCGTGCCCAGGGAGGTATCCGGGCATGCCGAATCATAATACCCGGTGACCCTCCAGGGCGGCTCAGTCTGAAACGGGCATGCCCATACAAACCATTAATCGTGGTATATGAGGTTTTTCACAGGGTCAATGTGCCCTGTGGAAACACGGTAGATAAACATGGCATTACTGCACCAGCAGGATGTATTATTCCTGCCTGCACAGTAATGCACGAATCGATCTTTCTGCAACTGTAGAGATCCGCTGTCAGCGTTGACAATTCCGGCGCAGACTAACCGGCCCAGGACTGAACAGTCCCCCTTGCTTTGATAGTAACCCGCTTAAAAACCGAAATTTTGCGGTGACTGCTACATTTTAACCAAATACAGATGGAGGATATATGGATGCTCTGGTGACGCTTGCCGTTGTAGCGGTCATCGTTGTGCTGATATTCGATTACACCAACGGATTTCACGATGCCTCCAACATTATCGCCACGGTTATTGCCTCCCGTGCCATGACGCCTGTCCAGGCCGTCATCATCGTTGCGGTTTTTGAATTTCTGGGTCCGGTACTGGGCGGCACAGCGGTTGCCAACACGATTGGCAAGTTTGTCGATATCGGTTCACTGCAGTCACTGGACGCCATGGCGATTATCCTTTGCGGCATCGTCGGGGCCATTACCTGGAACCTGGGGACCTGGTGGATCGGCATCCCGTCCTCATCGTCCCATGCCCTGGTGGGTGGTCTGGTGGGTGCCGTGGTGGTATCAGCCGGTGTTGACCATGTGGCGTGGGGCTTTGCCGAGCTTGGCCAGGGCCATTTCACCGGCGTTACCAAGGTGCTCATTGCCCTGGTAGTTTCGCCGATTCTCGGTTTCTGGGCCGGGTTCATGATCCACAGGCTGATGAGATTCCTGTTGCGGGGTGCAACCCCCGTCGCCAACAAGTATCTGCGCCACGTCCAGTTTTTCACTTCGGCCGGTCTCGCCTTCTCGCACGGCGCCAACGACGCCCAGAAAAGCATGGGTATCATCACCCTGGTGCTGTTGCTGGGAGGCTTCATCCCGGAGTTCAAGGTACCGTTCTGGGTCATTCTGTCTTGTGCCACAGCGATTACCCTGGGCATTATGTCCGGTGGCTGGCGCATTGTCCGCACCGTTGGCTTCGGCATTTACAAGGTGCGCCCTTTGCATGCATTTGATGCGCAATTAACATCGGCCTCGGTGATCTTTGCCGCCTCGATGATCGGCGCGCCGGTGTCAACTACCCACGTGGTAAGCTCCTCCATTATGGGAATTGGTGCATCGGAACGGCCCAAGGCGGTTCGCTGGGGCAAGGCACGCGAGATCCTGAAGACCTGGGCAATCACGATTCCCGGTGCGGCCACGGTGGCAATACTCAGCTATTACCTGATGCATCTGATTACGGGCGTGGCCTAGTCCGCATTTATCAATAGACCGGCTGCACGACAGCCCTTATTGCATGGAGAAGACAAAAATGAGCGGTAACAAAGATTCACTATTGACCCGGCTGGTAGACAGGGTATTTCCCCGCATGCCGGATTTCTATTCCCTGCTCAATGAACAGTGCGACCTCGCAGTCGAGGCAATGGAGGTCTTCGTCCAGTTCATGGAGAAGGGCGACGAGGCCCTGGCCAAGCAGGTGCGGGCGCTGGAAAAACGCGGCGACGTACTCAAGGCAAGGAATACCGACATCCTCAACAAGGCGTTTTCCACCCCCATGGACCGCGAGGATATCTACCGCGCGATTGCCAGTATCGACCACATCATCAATTATGCCAAGACCACGACCCGGGAAATTGAAGTCCTCAATGTGACCCCCGACAGGTACATGCTGGAACTTGCGGTGTTACTGAAAGAAGGCGCCTTCGCGCTGCAGAGCGGATATCGCAAGCTCTCGACAAGCCCGAGCCAGGCAGACGAGGACGCCCAGGCCGCGCGCAAGGCAGAGCGCAGTTCTGAAAAGGTCTATCGCAGGGCGCTGGGCGAATTATTCGGGGAAGAAAGCTACATAAGCGCGCTGGAAAACCAGGATGTAGATACCAAGGTGACGGCCATTAATCTGGTTCTCAACATCTTCAAACACCGGGAAATCTACCGTCACATGTCCAATGCCTCCGACCGTCTGGCGCGCGCCGGCGAAGTGTTGCATGACATTGTCGTCAAGATTTCATAGCTTCACCTGCCTTGGCAATCCACGGACAGTGTCCTGCATGGAAGACATCGAGTCCGGGGTAGCCCGCCTTTCTCATGGGGTGGCAGGACCGTGAGAGACCCCCGGAAAATTCACATTTTTCCGCTAGAGCGGGTGGGAAATTCCGGCGCAGACAGTACCTCTGCAGGGGTCACCGAAGCATCTGCGCGAGGACAGGAAAAGGGTATCTCGATGACGCCGTCACTCACAAACCCGGACGGTTTGCCCAGTTCGTCGTAACGCACACAGGTTTCTCCATCGAAGAGGAAATCACCGATATAGCGGTGCGATATTTTGTGCTCGAGATGGTCCGCATAGTTCAGGCCGAGAAAGTGACTGACAAACCCCCTGATCACGCCGGCGTGAACGACGAAGAGAACAGTCTGTTGTGGATATTTCCTTGCGACGGATGAAAGATAGCCGACACTGCGCTGCTGCATCTGACGGAAACTCTCGCCTTCCGGATATACAAAATCCGGGTCCTTCTTGTGTTGCGGGTAGTGTTCGGCCACCCACTTCTTTTTCTTTTTGTAGAGTTCCCCGTAGTTGACTTCATTCAGCGCCGTGCTGTCGTGGATGATATTTATACCACGGAGCTTGGCATGAAACATTGCAGTCTGCCGGGACCGTTCCAGGTCACTTGAGTAGACGGCATCAAAATTGATCCCGTGCTCCTGCAGCCGCTCGCCGACATAGTCGACATCGGCCTTCCAGCCGCTGTCCCGCGGTGAATCCCCCCAACCCAGAATCTGCTCAGACGCATTAATCAGTGTTTTATAATGCCGGGTAATAATCGCGCGCATGACAGGGAATATAAGAAGTTATAATGATTGTGTAAACCCCCCACTGAAAAATGACCTGTAAGCCATTAATTCGTCTACTACGGTTTGTACATGCATCAACAACTGCGGCGCCGGCAGGCACCCGGGTCTTCTACCTCCCGGCCATGCAGGTATTTATTGCCTGTATGGTTGCTTTCGCGTTTACCAGCTGCCGGACCCTTTTCCACAAGCGGCCAGGTGAATGTTCGTAGATATCACATAATGTGTCGACGGGGATCCACACCAGTTCTCTTCGTTTCGAGAATCTTGTGCCGGCGTCCAGTTCCCACTCCCTGTTCATATCCGTCACGTCCCGGCATTCGAATTCGATAAAGAAGGTCTTCCAGTCCCTGGTCTCGCCTGTACTTCCCTTCCCTCTTCTGCACCACCAGTCCGGGTGACTGCGCAGGGTTCTGTCAAACAACGCTTCCAGCAACGGTGTCTGGGCCTGAATACGCTCCTGCGTCAACACGGCGGCATGGATATTCCCGGAGAAATACATTGTTTCCGTTTCTTCTATGAATTCGCGTATAGCCGTTTGCCTGTGGCTCTCTCCCGGCTCTCCGCCGCCGCCAAAGTCCACCAGGCACCCGGCCCTTCTCCCGCTGAATGTCTTGTGAAACAGGAACAGGACCTGCCCATCTTGCACACAAAAAGGAATGACGCCCGCACCCATAGTCGTTATCTCATGTCCAGGACCTGCGCCTCGCGGGGAATGCCTACTTCACGGATAAGGATTTCTTTTTCTTTTCGATGTCATCTTCCACCTGCCAGCTTATGCGGATATCGAAGCGGTTGCGATTCTCTTCCTGGGTAGCAGTCACCTTGAGGTCCAGCAACCCCTCCGGCCGCATGACAATTTTCTCATCTTCATCACTGAAGGTGACCTTCCCCCTGGCAATACCGCCAGTGATGGCTTTCAGGATATCCTGAATGGATTTATTATCCTGCAGCGACTGGTGCCGGAAACTTCTTTTCCCACTTCTCATCGTTTTCACATCCGTTGTCAGCATTCCACGTCAGGCGTATGACGCCCGGGAATGACGGTTTAGTGGCTGATTGATGCCGGCTCAAATACCTTGATACAAGGATAGTCGGTACTGATACCCATCACCAGCCCTTCCGGCCTGAAGATGGTGACTGCCGCCCCCGGGCCTTCAAGCCCCTCTTTTTTCCTTGTATTGCGATCCAGCGTGGTATCACATTCGAAATTGACGATGCCTTTCCTCAACATAACCCGCTGCCCATGCAGCAGGTTGCGATGCCCGTGAACAATGGCATGCACGGCGCTCTTTTTTCTGAGCAGCTTGACGCCGTTCCGGGTCAGGGGCCTGTCTATCGGGCGATATTTGGTGCGAATAATATTGGCCATGGGACCGTAGTAGAAATCAAACGGATCGCTGTACATCTGCTTGCGGAATTTCCGGTTGATATGCTTCATGCCCTTGTCAGCAATCAATTTTGCCATGCGGTCATCGATGCCGGCGTGCACGAAAACAAAAGAACCTTCGCGGTAACCCAGCTTCATGCGTTTATAAAACCACGCGTATTCACCCTTTGGATTCAGGAACAACTCCTGCCATTTCCTTGCAGCCGCGTACACCATCCGCAGGGAAAGCCCTGCCTGCTCGCAACCCGCTTCAAAGAGTTTTATCTTCTTGCGTAAATTGCTCAGCTCGCGCTCGATGGTCGAATCCGGCATCGCCCATACAGCCAGTTGCGGGAACTCCTTGAACCAGCTTTTCGGGGGATAGAGCCGACGCCTGCATTCACGGGTATCCGGCACACCGCGCAATGCATGCTTCCCCTGCAGGTAACGGTCACGGATCTCGCTCAGAAAGGGAACCATCTTCGGCCCCAGGCGAATAAAGAAATGATCGGTCCGCGGGTCCGGCTCCATCCCGGCCGCTCGTATTCCAAGCAGCATGCGGATATCATGATTTCCGGCCAGCAGTTGCACGTCACCACCGCGGTCAATCAGCAGGCGGATAACATCCAGCAGGCGCAGCGTACCCGGGCCCTTGTCGAAACAGTCGCCGCCAAGGAGAAAACGCGCCTTGCGTCCCTCCCTGGTGAGCTTGAAATCCTTGTCTCGCGGCCCGGTCTTTGCCACTCCGCCAGAGGCCACCAGGGAGGCGCTAAAGGCATCCGCATCGGCGTGCATATCGGAGATGAAATACAGGGTCCGTTTCGGCCATTTCCACGGCTCCTCCCCGATGGCCTTGCGCATTTCCTGCGCATAGGCCGCACTGTGGTAGGCATCTTTTTTAACGGAATGCTGTTTGCCCAGCATCCAGACCTGCCCCTGCTCCGGGAGGCTGGCCTCGATCCAGGATTTTCCCCTGTAACGCGGGATGTACTTGCTTGAATGCTTCAACCGCATAACCTGTTTCCCGACTAATACTGGTCCAGCCTGATATATATCATGGCCACGGAATCCACGAAAGGACACGGAAAAACTTTTATTAATGCATTTTTCTTTCCGCGTTTTCCGTGGGTTTCGTGGCTATTAAAAAGTACTGGCACTTACAGCCTTGGTTCTGTAGCTGTTGTTATCGGATTAGTCTGTGAAGTGGCCGGACTCCGAACGTAGCTTCCATTCCCCGCCGACATGGCGCCATTGCCCCCCGGGAAGAGACTCGATCATAACGGGCTGGCAATGAAACATGCTGAGCTGCCTGAGCTGTGCAAATTCCAGCACCCCGAGATACCAGGCCGCATGACGGAAGGCCGCACCATGACCGACAAAGATCTTTACCTGGTCATGCCCGTCTGGCGGTAATGCCGCCATGGACTTCGACAGGTGCGCGGCCACCCGCTCGCCGGCCTCCAGCAGGGATTCGGCGCCCTGTAACGGCAGGCGGTAATGGCTGTCTGCCTTCCAGTCGACGGGTGGATCGGCAGCACGCGGATCCTGCTGCAGAACGGCCTCGATCTGCGCAATCGTGAGGTTGGCCAGGCAGCCCACGCCTCTTTCAGCCAGCGCGTCATAACTCCCGATTTGCAGCGTGGCCGGCGCCAGTCCGGCAAGCCTGTCGGCAAATATATTGGCCGTCTGCCAGGCGCGCAGCATACGGGATGAATCAATGGAAGGTACCAGGGTCCAGTCATTCCGGACGATCATGTCATGCAGGACTTGCGCGCCTTCCCGCGCCCGGGCCTCTCCAGCGCTGTTGAGAGGATACGGTTGGTGGGCGCTGGGGGCATCCGCCAGCTGGTGATAGTCGCCATGTCGAATCAGGGCTGCGATCAATCTGCCCATTCAGATCATGGCTTCCAGCTTTCTTACCAGTGGCCTCAGTGCCTGCTGTTTCAACTCGCTGGCGGCCTTTTCCGGACTCACCCACTGCCGCCCCCGGTGGCTTTCCTCCCATTCCTCCTCCGGTATGACGCGGGTTACCTTCATTGGATACACCGTCACGGTGCAGGTGGCGCCCCACTTTTCACAGGTATAACTGCCGAGCGCGGTGTCCTCCACCTCTCCCTCGATGCCCGCCTCCTCCAGCGCCTCCTTCGCGGCCGACTCCTGCGGGGAAAGCCCGGGGTCCTTGATGCCTTTCGGCACCACCAGATGATGTTTTTTACTGGACGCGATGACCAGAATTTCCAGCTTCCCGTCACTCACACGGTAGGGGATCACCGACGACTGGGTATAGTAGTAGGCCGGCCGGTCTCGCAGTTCCTTGCCGTCCGGTGCCGGGTAGGGAAATTTCTCCGGCAGCGTACCGGGACGCGTAATGGAGTCCAGGCGGGCACACCCGGCTACCAGTGCGCGCCAGTCAGCCGGCATCTGCAACCTGGCCAGCGTGGCTGTCGGCAGGAGTTTGCCATCTTCCGGCACCGGTACAGTGGGGCTCGCCAACCAGACAAGCAAGTCCTCCAGGCCCGGGTTATGCCCGACCAGCATGACCCGGCCTGCACCCTGCGGACAGTCGCCAAGCACCTCGAGCAATTCATCGACCCCGGCCATGTAAATGCGCCGCTCCCGCTGTATCCCCTCGTCGCCGTGGCCCATGGCCTTGCAGGCCTTCTGGGCGGTGACCAGGGCACGCTCCGCCGGCGAGGTGACAATCAGGTCAGGTATCATTCCCTGCTGCGCGAGCCATACCCCGATGCGCTGCGCGCCGCGTTTGCCACGATCCACCAGCGGGCGATGATAATCATCGACGCCGGTACTCCAGTCGGATTTACCGTGGCGAAGCAGCAGTAGTTCACGTGTCATCATCATTTCACCTCCTGAAACATTGCAGGGTCGAATTCAATCGACCGGCTGTTGGCCGAATGAATTCGACCCTGCAACGGTAATCTACCCACCCAATCAGGGCCTTATCAGGCAAGCAACTCATGCAGGCAGCGTTCTGACAGGGTGGGGAAATCAATCCGCCCCCTGGCGACATAGACAGCGACATCTTTCAGGACCTCCAGGTAGGGCGGTTCATCCAGGGCTGTCGTATCCTGCAGGAAACTGCCATCCGGATACTGGTAGAACGGGCCGGGGGATTTCATCAATGCGCCCAGCAGGTCGCGGTGTTCGGCCAGATCCACCTGCTCAACCTCCAGTTCCATATCACTGTCACGCCGCCAATCCAGTATCAGGAAGGCCTCGATGGGCGCCTCCTGTACGATTCTTCCGGGCCCGTAGACCCGGTCGATATGCACATCGTATTTTTCCTCGAGCTCCCAAAGCTCTTCGGCCGGCAACTGCAGCAGGGCCGCGCGCTGTTGCTCGGGAATGAGACCCTGCAGTTTTTGATTATGGACGATGGTACCGGGATTGATGCGCGGCAATTTCGGTATGCCTCGGCCCAGCATCCCGCCGGAACCGGCCTGAATGAACAGACGATCGTTGGTCAGGTAAGCCACCTCGTCATTGTCGAGCATGTGCAGCATCAGGGTTGACTTGCCGCCACCGGAAAACCCGGCAATCCCGAGGCCCTTGCCGCGGTAGACAAGCCCCGCAGCATGACAGATCAGCCAGCCCCTGTTTTGCAGCCAGTTCATGTACTGGGAGTTGATGAAGTTGATCACCTGGTTATCGTATTGCCGGCAGGGTCCGGCGGCGATCCGCTGGCCTTCACTTTGCAGGAAAACCATGCCGGTGCGCACCTTCCTGACCAGGCGTCCGCCCGGCAGGTCCACACAGGAATCCTTGCGGCCGGTCTTGCCCGCCTCGCGTTTCCAGTCGATAAAGTCGATACCCAGTTCCGGCGCAGCGCGCTCAATGGCAATGATGTCGACGTCAGGCGTGGCGGCCTCGCTGATGACATGCGAGAAATAATCGCCAAGCCCCGCCAGCAGTTCCGTGGAGTTGGAGCGCAGTCTCACGATGCATCCACCAGGTGAAAGATACAGTTCATCAGCGCACAGGCCTGCCTCGCCCTGCAGTGCGCTCGCGGCAGATTCTACTGTGTAGTCCATCATCGTTCCCCTCTGTTTATCATGCCGTCAGCTGACGCAGCACGTGTTCTGTATACAAACCGGCGGCATCGATGCCAATCCCCTCCAGGGCCCCGCGGAACCCTCCAAAGGCAGATACCTCGAATACAATCGGGCCGGTGTTCGTCTCGGCGACATCGACCGTGGTGAAATCCATGCCAAACGGCGCCTGGGCGCGCCGTGCAAGTTCGATCACTTCATCCGGCGGTGTATGCGCGGCATACCGGCCCCCGCTGTGTATGGTCGTGTTCCAGGCGTCACTCTTCGACACCCGGGCATAGCTGCCGAGATATTCGCCCGCCAGGAATACCATGCCCAGGTCGCGGCCCGGCAACTCGACCTTCTGCTGGATATACATCATGGGGTTTTCCGCCTGAAAGGCGCGAATTTCACGCTCGATCCCGGCATGGTCCCGCTGCGCATCGATCACACACATGCCACGGGCCTTGGTGGAATACAGGGGCTTGAAGACCGCACTGCCAAAATCCTGCACGGCCTTCAGCGCCGCCCCGACATCCTCGGTGACACGGGTAGCCGGCATGGGGATACCGGCGTTGCGCAGGGTAACGGTACAACTCAGGCGATCGATCAGGCGCAGGATGTTCTCCGCCCGGCTGAAGACCCGGACCCCGGCCTGCTCGGCGACGCGCAGCAGTTCCAGGCGATCCAGGGTATTGGGGTTGTAGCTGGCGCTGATCTTTTTGACAATCAGGGCATCCAGCCGGCACAAATCCTGCTCCTGGAACAGCAGGCGCTGCCGTTCCAGGTCCAGGCTGACCCCGCCCATATCGATGACCTGCCGGTAACCGGTCCTTTCCTCAACGGCATCGGCCAGGGTTTCCGTAGACCATTTCCCCGGTATGCCAATAACTCCAATTCTGTATTCAGCCAATGAAAATCTCCTTTACCGGGACATGGAACGACGCCGTGTCCTGCAGGTCTGCAGCCAGCACCCGCTCAAGCAGGTAACGCGCCCGCAGGAACATGGCGCGTGCCAGTGACTTGTCGAGGATAAACCGTGTGGACGTGGCAAACGAGCGCGCCAGCCCGAGGGCCAGGCGCAGCTCAAATGTTGTGTCACCGGATTTCCTGGCATAGGCCGCTGCAAAACGGTAGAAATCATGTGTCAGGGTCAGGATGCGTCTGCGCAGTGGCACATCGAAAATCTGCAGGCGATAGTTGGACACCATGAAAACCGACACGTCCTGCACATAGTCCATGTAGCGTGACCGATGCAGGTCAATAAAATTGATTTTCTTCTCCAGCGGGTCGTAGATGATATTGTCCACGTTGAAATCACCATGGATATAGACCGAAAAAGGCGCCCTGATCCCGGCCTCCAGGCGATGCGCCTGTTTCAGCAACGCACCAAACGAGGGAATGGTCTTGCCACAGATGCGGCCGTCATCGTGCCGAAACTCCGGGTGGATGGTGTACACATCCTCCAGACGCTTCGAGAGCTGCCGCATGTAATCTGCGGAGACCGCCCTGTCGGTCCGCGTCTCACGCCATATCTTTCCCAGGGTGCGGTTCAGCTGTTGCAGGGTCTGCCCGAGCAAACGCGGCGACTCGTGCAGCAGTATCTGCTCGAATGTCAGCCCGGCCAGATGCTCGATCAGCAGCGAGGCGGACTGTCCGCGCTTGCGGTAGGAAAGAATCTTCGGCGCCAGCCCCGGGAAGATTTCCTGCCAGCTTTCCAGGCCCCTGCGCTCCTCGCGCAACTTGCGTTTCTGGCCATCCTTGTAAATGGCGACATAACCGCTGTCTTCCTGCCCCGCAGCGCTGATACCGGAGATGCCGCTGCCTGAACGGGTTTCTGCAATCTGCTCGGCCACCAGCCCGGCAGTGTTGTTGGCCGTACCCAGCTGCTCCATTGAGGCACGCAGGGAATGGTAACGGTCGGTGTTGAAGGGCTGCCCCAGGTTGGCGGAAATAATGGCCTCGCTGATATCGAGCATGGCATCCCCCATCTGCTCGATGCCATGGATCAGGAACAGCCCCGCCACCAGGTCTTCCGTATGTTTCTTGCGCTTCAGTCCCGCAATGTATTTTTTCACCAGTTTCCGGCTGTCCCTGTCCAGGCGCGGCTTTAGCCGGCCGATCCTGAGGGCCAGCCGGGTGTCGTTCTGGTGGATTGCCTGTTCAACCCGGTCAAGCCCCCTGCTGACCTCGCCCACCATGGCGGCACAGGTGCCAGCGCCATGACAGCGCCTGTTATTAAACTGGTCCAGCTGCTGGATACACTCGCGGCACAGGCCCGTGATGCGTTCCAGGTCTGTCGCAATGGATTCAATGGCGCGCAGTGAAACCGCATCGGCACCCGCCTCGCCGGCCTTGATGGCCTGGTGGTGGCAGCTGTCGTGTATCCGCAGCATGAGATTGTAGGCATAGCCGCTGCGGTCAAGGATGCGCCGGGCAATGCTTGTCGAGGGACTGCCGATATGGTCCTGCAGATTGGAGACCTGGGACCCGACCTCGGCAATCAGGAAACGCAGGTTGTTGAAGATATTCTTCGGAATCCTCATTACCAGTCGATGGTGCCCAGGTAGACACTGCCCGCGATTTCACTGGAATTCGCCAGGTACGGGGCCAGCGATCTCGGGTAGAGCGGCATGTCCGCAAGCTCGTCCAGCCTGCTCCAGACCACCTCTACCTGGTGCTTGTCCGGATGATGGCCATTCACGGGAACATAGTCATCAGGAACCGTACAGGCGAACAGAAACTCGACCAGGTGACGTGTGCCGCCGGGAGGCGTGTCCCGCGGCTTGAACGCGTCTGCCACGAAGACAAGGTCACGGATTTCCACACGGGTGCCGATTTCCTCCATGCATTCACGGATCAGCGCCTGTTCCAGGGTCTCGCCGAGATCCTGACCACCGCCCGGCAGGGCAAAACGCTCACCCGTATCGTAGCCGTCCTTGCGCAGCAGCAGGATCTTATCGCCCTGCAGGATCAGCGCGCGGGCAGCGTTGCGTATCGGAGGAATGATCGGTTCCATTTGCTTACCGTAGCAGTTATTTTATTGTAGTCGCCAATCATACCAGCCAAATGACAGGTTTTATGATAAAAGCCCTTACAAAACTGATGAACCCGGGAACCGGCGTCGAACCGGTCACAAACGATCCGGAATCAAGTTGACGGACCTGAATTGTGCCAGCAGATAACCCTGTCAGAATCACCCGCAGCGTGCAAATACCCGAGCGGGTGCGACTCAGCCGCTACCTGAAGGCGCCCGAACTGGGGCCGCGCGTTTTGTTTTTCAGCGGCGGCTCGGCCCTTACCGCTACGAGCCGTGTGTTAAAGCGCTATACGCACAACTCCATACACCTGGTGACCCCGTTTGATTCCGGCGGCAGTTCGGCAAAGCTGCGACAGGCCTTCTCCATGCCGTCGATTGGCGACCTGCGCAGCCGCCTGGTCGCCCTCGCAGATGAAAACATTACCGGGCATCCGGAGGTTTACCGCTTATTCACCTACCGCTTTCCCGGCGATCAACCGGCCAGCAAGCTGCTGGCCAGACTCGATCTGATGATCAGGGGCAAGGACCCGCTGGTCGCCGCCATCTCCAACCCCATGCGCCGGCTGATTCGCAACCAGCTGGGCTATTTCCGCGCGGCCATGCCGGATGATTTTGATCTGCATGGGGCCAGCATCGGCAACCTGATTCTTGCCGGGGGCTATCTGAATAACCACAAGCACCTGGACCCGATCATTTTCCTGTTCTCGAAGCTGGTCAACGTACTGGGCACGGTACGCGCCGTGGTCAACGACGACCTGCACCTGGCGGCAGAGCTGGAGGATGGCAGTTGCGTGACGGGCCAGCGGCAGCTGACCGGGAAAGAGGTTGCACCGTTGGAATCTCCGGTCAGCCGGCTGTTCCTGTCCGAAAACCTCGACAGGCCCGTCGCTGCGAAAGCAGAAATGCGCAAAAAGAACCGGAGACTGATCCAGCAGGCAGAACTCATCTGCTACCCCCCCGGCAGTTTCTATTCAAGCCTGGTGGCCAACCTGCTGCCGACAGGCGTCGCTTCAGCCATCGCCGGCACCGATTGTCCGAAGGTCTACATCCCCAACCTCGGGCAGGACCCGGAACAAATCGGCATGTCCCTGGACAGTTCCGTACTAACCCTGCTTGATTACCTGCGTGCCGACAACCCGGACGGGTGTCCCGACGACAAACTGCTGAATTTTGTTCTTATGGACAGCAAGCGAGGCAAATACCCGTCATCCATATCAGCCCCGCTCATGCAGGAACTGGGTATCCGGATCATCGATACCCGGCTGATCAGCAAGCAAAGCGCCCCTTATTATGATGCCGAGCTGCTGGTTTCAGCCCTGCTGTCCCTGACATAGGGACTCATAAACCCTTGGTCCCGGGTTCGAGTCCTGGCGGGCCCACCATTAAAACAATAAGTTACATAGATCATCGTCTAACGGTGCTAGCCGTGTAGGCGCTATGTAGGCAGATTAACCCACATCAACCTTTCCCAAATATTTTAGACACGCGCTAGTGATGTGGGGCTACTGAAGGTCTGCAATTGAGCGCACAGCAGACATTATTCAACCTGGTTATCTGAACAATCCATCAAAAATAAACAGCCGACTTCGGCCACAACAAGACATTCCCAAAGATTTCGTGAAGGTCAGGAATGCAGAAACGGACGTTCCCAAGCAGCAATCAGTGTTTCCGAGACCGGCCAAAAGGATGCCTTTAGCCGCACACGCCCCCTTCAATGAGCTGCTGTAGATACTATGTGGTTGGTTACAGCTTTTTGTGCTGTGCAAACCGTATTAACCCCAACAGGCCGGAGCCGAAAAGCCAAGCAGCTGCGGGTACTGGAACAACTACAGCACCGAATTCACCATAATACTCTGTGCCGTATGCGATCAATTCTATCTCTAGTGATGAAATGCCGATTGTTCCTGATATGGACTCAAGCCGAATGACACCTTGCAAATCATCTACAAAAGCACTGTGTAGATTTAGAGACCAAAACCCGCTTCCACCAGCAAAGTTACCATCAAGAGTATCTGTATCAACTGGCGTGTCAGACAAAAAGTCTTCATGATATGACGCCAATAATTGTTCGCCTGCAGTGAAGTCAGTGTAATTTATTATGGCAAAACTGGATGTAAAGCTTTCAGGGTATTGTGTGGGACCAACAACAGACAGGTCATCAAACTCTATCAATGCAATATCGCCTTCATTCATTATTATTGATGCACTGACAGGCGTAATAAATAGAAATGAGAGACTTAACGCATGCATCATGCCCAACAGGCTTGATTTTTTCATGGCGAAAAACCTTTTTGCATTTACTAATACATAAAGCCTAGCATTTCATGCTTATTGATGCATTGCCCAAAGGTACGAGAAACGTCTTTTTCCGGACGCTAACTTGCCATTCAGCGCACTGACAGAGCAAGGAATTAACGTTTGTACAAACAGCGAAGTTCGGCCACTTTCGGACCTTTGACAACCAATCGGGATAGGGGCGGTCAGGATACCTGACCGAGCCCCTCACACACCACCCGGCATGCGGGTCCGCACCGGGCGGTTCGAGAAGTTGAGGTCATGAAAGTCGTGGAACACCGAGTCGGTCGAAGTAGGCAATGGGCATGATCCGATTCAGCTCCATGCGGCTATTACGCCACCAGCGGCGGGTATTACCTGCCACCCGAGCTGCTTGATCCGAACTCGCACCCAAGGCCC
>Ga0210123_1000158_pt1 | contig 44057 bp, 41 predicted proteins | sample Muzzi_PWB_D2_FD_185535 | JGI IMG/M metagenome (GOLD analysis project Ga0210123, IMG submission 185535) | Wetland microbial communities from San Francisco Bay, California, USA, that impact long-term carbon sequestration - Muzzi_PWB_D2 (SPAdes) | ecosystem: Environmental > Aquatic > Marine >... | reverse complement strand
CGTCCCGTCGGCCAGGACGAGCTCGAACGTCGCGTGTCCGTGCCACGTCAGTCTATGCATCGTCTCCCGCTTTCGTCTCGGCCCTTGCCGTCATTCCGCCAGGATGCCGACCAGCCGGTCGATCTCCTCCCGGTTGCGCTTCTCCGTGAACGCGACCAGCAGACCGTCGTCGACGTTCAGGCTCCGGAAACGCCGGAGGCTCACGCCGACCAGCAAACCCTCGTCGACGCCGCGCTCGATCACCCGCCACGACTCGTCGCGCGTCTTCACGACGAACTCGCGGGCGACCGGCGCGTCGGGGAACAACAGCTCTACCCCTGCCTCGGCGAGCCGCCGCCGTGCATAGTGCGCGTTCTGGATCGAGGTCTCGGCCACCTGGCGCAGACCCGACTTGCCGACCAGCGACAGGTAGACCGTGGCGGCGAGCGCCATCAGCCCCTGGTTCGTGCAGATGTTGCTGGTCGCCTTCTCTCGCCGAATCTGCTGCTCGCGTGTCTGGAGCGTGAGCACGTAACCGCGCCGGTCCTCGACGTCGACGGTCCCACCGACGATCCGCCCGGGCATCTTCCGCACCAGCTTCTGGGTGGCCGCGAACAAGCCGACCACGGGGCCGCCGTAGCTCGGCCCGTTGCCGAACGGCTGACCCTCGGCAGTGACGATGTCCGCGCCCAGAGAACCCGGCGAACGCAGCACCGAGAGCATCACCGGGTCTGCCTGCACGACGAGCAGCGCACCCGCCGCGTGCACGATCTGGGCGATGGGCGCCAGGTCTTCGATGCCGCCGAAGAAGTTCGGATACTGCACGAGGACGGCGGCCACGTCGTCGCCCAGCGCGGCTTCGAGCGCGGTCATGTCGAGCAGACCGTCGGGACCGTAGTCGACCAGCTCGAGCTCGTCGCCCAGCCCCTCGAGATAGGTGTTCGTGACCTTCCGGCTGTGCGGATGCAGCGAGCGCGCGGCGAGCGCGCGGTCGCGTCGCTTGACCGATCGCGCCATCACGGCGGCCTCGGCCGTCGCGGTCGGTCCGTCATACATCGACGCGTTGGCCACGTCCATGCCGGTCAGCTCGCAGATCATCGTCTGGAACTCGTAGATGACCTGGAGGGTGCCCTGGGCCACCTCGGGCTGATATGGCGTGTAGGCGGTGTAGAACTCGCTCCGTCGGATGATGTGATCGACCGCGGCCGGCACGTAGTGGTCGTACATTCCGCCACCCGCGAAGCACACGAGGTCAGAGTTCTGGCCGGCCAGCTCGGTGACCCGGCGCATTGCCTCCCACTCCGACAGCGCGGCCGGCACGACGAGATCGCGATTGAGCAGCAGGCTCGAGGGAACGCCGGAATAGAGCTCCCCTACGTCCGCAACGCCGATCTTCGCGAGCATGTCGCGCCGATCGGCGTCGCTGTGTGGAACGAACGACATATGTGACCGCCTGTGCGGATTATTCGTCGATGTGGGCCATGTAGTCCGCGGACGACATGAGGCTGTCCATCTCCCCAGGATCGGAGGCGCGGATACGGATCATCCAGCCCTCGCCGTACGGGTCGCTGTTGACCAGGGCCGGGTCGTCCTCGAGGGTCGCGTTCACCTCGATGACCTCGCCGCTGATCGGCGCATACAGGTCCGAGACGGCCTTCACCGCCTCGATCGTCCCGAACACGTCCATCCTCGAAAAGCTGTCGCCCACGCCGGGCATTTCCACGAACACGACATCGCCGAGCTCGCCCTGGGCGTAGTCCGTGATACCGACGTAGTACTCTCCGTCGGTGTCGGTGCCGCGCAGGTACTCGTGCTCTTCCGTGTAGTGGAGCGAATCGGGAATCTCGGACATTCCGGCCCTCCAGAAGCGTCGAATCGGTGCGGCCTCGGCCGCCGGGGCGAAGATCATACCGGCCCGCGGCGCGGGCCGTCAAGAAAGAACAGGGCGTCGGGCGGGTCAGCCGCCGTACCGCTGGATCCGACGCCTCCGGCGATCGTCCTTGCGGCGCTGTCGGGCATCGCGATTCGTCTCACCGGGGAGCATCATCTTCACCTCGATGCCGCCCATCACCGCGAGGCCACGGATGCGAAGCACCGGCGCCGACGGGTCGCTGGACGGCACGGTCTGGCTGTGGCCGTCGAACCCGCCCATGATGCCGAAGCCACTGGTCTCGACGGTGACGCCGGGCGGGACGATCACCTCCACGCCGCCCATCACGGCGAGAATGTGAACCTCGGTGAGACCCGGTGCGAAGCGGGCCTCGCGGAAATCGAGGCCGGTGCCACCCATCAAGGAAAGCGTATGGAGCCGCTTCGGTGGAACCCAGGAGCCCTTTCGATCCGATCCGCTCATGATCGAGATCTGGAAGCCGTGATTCTTCTGCTCGGCCGGGGACGCCAGGGCGGTCGTGGGGCGCGGAGCGACGTCGGAGGACGCGACCGGCTGCTCGGAATCGGGCAGGGTGGGCAGGCGCAACATCAACTGGTCGAGCTCGGCTTTCGACTCCGCGGCCCACGCGACGTCCACGAGGCGCTCGTAGGTCTCGACGTCGATGTCGTCGCGCACATAGTGAGCACGCAGGCGATCGACGGCTCGCTCGCGCTCGTTGTTTCCCAACGCTATCGGCTGAAGGCCGTGGTCGTCTCGTTCGGCGGGCGGGCGGCTCGAATCGTCCATGGCGGCAATGTGCGACCGGGGGCGGCCGTACGCGAGCGGGCATGTCGGGATCGGCCGGCGCGGTTAGATTTCCGACATGGTTAGATTCACGAAGCTGAACGGTGCCGGCAACGACTTCGTCGCCGCAGTTCCGGGCCCCGAACTCGACGCGGCGGGAGCGGAGAGCGCGCGCCGCCTGTGCTCGCGGCGCGAGGGGATCGGGGTGGACGGACTCATCCTGGTCTACCCCCGGAACGGGAGAGCGACCGGGCGCGATGAAGTGCGCGTCCGGTTCTTCAACCCCGACGGCTCGGAGTTCTCGACCTGCGGCAACGGCACGCGCTGCGCGGCTCGCTTCGCCGCGGAGCGCGGGCTCGTCGGCACGGGTCCGTTCACGATCGTGACCTCGGCGGGAGAGATCGAGGCGACGGTGGACGATCTGGAGGTATCGCTCGTCTATCACCTGCCGGTCGAGCGCCGCGGCCCGATCGCGGTGGACGGCCCCCGCGGACCGGCCGAGGGCTGGTTGATGCACATCGGCGTGCCGCACTTCGTGCTGCCCGTGTCTCCCATGCCGGAGGGGGCGATCGAGCCGATCTGCGCGCCGATTCGCCGTGACTCACAGCTCGGCCCCGAGGGCGCGAACGTGAATCTGATCGAGATGCGCGGTCGGGGAGCCGGACGTATCCGCACGTTCGAGCGGGGCGTCGAAGGCGAGACCCTCGCCTGCGGCAGCGGTTCGATGGCTGCGATCCTCGCCATGTGGGCGGCCGGCCAAGCGGACCGCGAGGTGAAGCTCGAGGTCCAGGGCGACGACACGCTCACCATCGAACTGGTCGACGAGCCGGCGTTCGACGGAACCCCGGTTCGGGTGCGGCTCACGGGTCCCGCGGTCAGCGTCTTCGAGGGGGAGTTTCCGGGCATCGACGACCCGGAATGAGGATCGGCGCGTGAGCGGCAGTCTCCCGACGAACGCATCGGCGGGCACCGCCGCCGACCTGCTCGCCTGGTTCCGATCTCGCAACCGCGACGTCCCCTGGCGGGACGAGACCGACCCCTACCGTATCTGGGTCTGTGAGGTGATGGCCCAGCAAACTCGAATTCAGACGGTGCGCGAACGCCTGCCGGCCTTCTTCGCCGCCTACCCCACGATCGAATCCCTCGCGTCCTCAGACCTCGACGAGTTGATGCGTGCATGGGAGGGGCTCGGATACTACGCCCGGGCCAGAAACCTCCGGGACGCGGCCCGGCGCCTGGCGGAGGCGGCCGACGACCGTCGTCGTCCGACGCTCCCGACCACGGCGGCCGGGCTCCGTGAGCTGCCCGGCATCGGCCCCTACACGGCCGGCGCCGTGGCCAGCATCGCGTTCGGCCGGGCCGAGCCGGCCGTCGACGGAAACGCCCGGCGCGTGCTGTCGCGGCTGTTCGACCTCGCGCGCCCGACCGCGACCGCGCTGGACGAGGCGGCGCGGGCCCTGATCGCCGCGGCCGACGCAGCGCAGCAAGAGAGCCCCGGGTCGCGGGCCGGCGATCTCAACCAGGCGATCATGGACCTGGGCGGCGACATCTGCACGCCGCGGTCGCCGCGCTGCGACGCCTGCCCCGTGGCCACGCACTGTCTGGCGCTCGACCGCGGGACGGTCGGCGAGAGACCGCCCCGCCGGGCGAAGACCGCGACCCCGCATCACGACATCGCCGTCGCGCTCGTGTGGCGGAACGACGGCCGGCTGCTGATCCAGCGACGGCCGCTCGAGGGATTGCTGGGTGGCCTGTGGGAGTTCCCGGGCGGAAAGGTCCGGCGGGGCGAAGAGCCGGCGGACGCCGCGGTACGCGAAACCCGGGAGGAGACCGGCCTCCAGGTGCGGGTGCGGGAACCGGCCGGCCAGGTGGACCACGCCTATAGCCACTTCCGCATCACCCTGTATGCGTACCACACGAAGCCGGTCGGCGGTCGGCTCGCGGAGTCCGAGCAGCCGCGAGTCTGGATTCGCACCCGGGAGCTCTCGGACTACGCCTTTCCCGCGGCAAACCGGCGAATCCTCGACGGTCTCACGGACTGACAGGGAGGGGTCGGACACGACGGACGACGCTGGCACGGCACGGACGATAAACAGATGTAATCCATTACGACACAGCGAATTATGTGACTTGTGCACAACCCTGCCCACAGGGACAGGACGTCCCACTGGTTCGAGGCTACCGAGACGTCGACTCCGTCAACCGAACCGCTCCTCCTGATCCTCGGCGAGCAGGGCGGCAAACAGGGCGGCGATCGCGATCAGGCCGCCGCCCGCCAGGAAGCCGAGCCGCGGTCCCAGGGCGCCGAAGCCCCAGCCCGCGGCGATCGGACCCACGACGCGCGCCGTGCTCGAAGACGACTGGTTCACCCCCAGCACCTCGCCCTGTTCACGCGGAGGCGCCCGGCGTGACAGCAGGCTTTGGAGCGACGGCACGACGCACCCCCATCCGATGCCGATCAACGCCAGCGCGGCGAACAGTGGCGGCAGCGACGGGAACGCCCCGATCATCAGCATCCCGGCCGAGAGGAGCACGCCACCTACGACGGCCATCCGTTTTTCGCCGTGGCGCTCGACCAACGGTCCGATCAATCGTCCCTGGAACGCGGCGGAGATCAGGCCGACGTAGGCGAACATCCCGCCTGCCACCTTGGCCGACAGCCTGAGCTCGTTCTGCAGGAACAAGGGGAAGGTCGTCATGAACCCCGCAAAGCCCCAGGTCATCAGAAACAGCACGAAGATCGGTCGGTTCAAGACTCGACGTTTGAGCAATCGACGGGCCGACTTCATCCGCTTCACGAGCGCTTCCCAGCCGCCGGCCTCCCGCGATCGCTCCCCGCGAGGCAGCGATTCCGGCAGCAAGAAGAGGGCGGCCACGGCGTTGACGCCCGTGATCCCCGCTGCCACGAAGCCTGGCAACGCATAGCCCCAGTGGCTGAGCCCTCCTCCGATGGCGGGCCCGAACACGAAGCCGAGGCCGAAGGCGGCGCCGATCATCCCCATACCGCGGGCCCGGCGCTCAGGGCTCGTCGAATCCGCGATGATCGCCTGGGCGACGGGGACGGTGGCCCCCATGATGCCCCCGAGGACGCGGGAGATGAGGAGAACGGTCACCGTCGTCGCGAGACCGAACGCCAGGTAGGAAACCGCCGATCCGAACAACCCGAGGATCAGGAGGGGACGGCGTCCGTAGTAGTCGGAGAGGCTGCCCCAGACCGGCGAGAACAGCAACTGCATGAGGGAATACGAGGCCATCACGATGCCCACCATCAGGGGGCTCGCTCCCATGTCGCTCGCGTAATAGGGCAACAACGGCAAGACGATCCCGAACCCGATCAGGTCGAGCAGGACCGTCATGAAGACGAGCCCGAGGGCGATCTTCCCGGTCGACCGAGGCGGCGTCTCAGACATGGCCGTCTTCGTCGGCGCCGAAGCCGTCGTACCCGGGCACCTCTTCGCCGCGTGCCGCCAGCGCGGCGAGGTGGGCCGCCAACGACGCGTCCGCCGCCCAGACGAGGCCCTCGGGAAGCTCGCCGTACACGATCCGCCGAATCTCCGAGACCGTCCCGGCGTCCGCGGCCAGGGCGGCGCGCACCTGGTCCTCGCGCGCGAGACGGTGCCGGCGGTACGCCTCCAGTTTGTGGACGGCATCCTCGACCGGCGGGCCGTGGCCGGGCAGCAGTAGCAGGGGTCGGAGGGCCAGCAACCGTACCAGGCTCGCCAGGCAGTCGGCCACCGAGCCGTCGGGGTGCAGTATGGCGCTCGAGCCCTCCCCGAGGACCAGATCGCCGGTGAACAGGCGCCGGCCCGGCCGGGTGAGGTAACAGACATGGTCGGCGGAGTGACCGGGGGTATGAAGCGCGGTGATGGCCGACCCGACCGCACCCGTGCCGTCCTCCCCGACCTCCAGCGTCAGCGTGTCCCCATCGGCCAGCGCGCGGCCGGCGAGCCCCAGCCGGGAGAGCGTCTCCGGCGACCCGGCCGGCTCCGCGTCGAATCGGCGGGCCGCGGCCACGACTCCGGCCGAGTGGTCGCCGTGCGCGTGGGTGAGCAAGATCGCCGCCACCGGCCGGTCCGCCACGGCGCCTACGAGGGCATCGAGCTGAGCCGGGTCGTCGGGCCCTGGATCGATGACCACGACGCGCTCCCGCCCCAGCACGTAGGAGCGTGTGCCGTCCAGGGTCATCGGCGTGGCGTTGTCGGCACGTACGATCTGCAGGTCGGGTGCCCATTCCCTGCACTCGGGGGCTGGGCCGCCGCGGATCTCAGCCATCGGCGTCTTCGTACTCCGGGTCCTCCGGCAGCACCGGACGAATCGAATCGCCGCGGATCAACAGGCGCGGCGTCACCGGCTCGACACGCCGACTGGCATAGCGTTCGAACACGTCCTCGATCAACCGGAATGTCGACAGCGCCTGCAGCGTCACGCGGGTCGGGAAGAGCATCGGCAGGTGGCCGGTGCGAAACAGCTCGACGGCGCGGCCGGGAGTGACCCAGGTCGCCCCTGCGATCTCGTTCGTCAGGTCGGGCTCGAAATCGTGCCGGTCCGACGGGAGCTCGGCCAGGAAGAACCGCGTGTCATAGCGCCGGGCGAAGCGGGACGGGGTGATCCAGCGCGCGAAATAACAGACGTGCGTCCTGTTGAAACGCAGGTCGTGCTCCCGGGCGACGTCGCCGAACGTCCGCTCGTCGGCCAGGAGCGCCGCGCGCACGGTCGCCTCGTGCTCGGCCGGCGGTCGGCGGTCGGCGAGCAGCAGGCCCGTTTCCTCGAACAGCTCGCGGAGGGCGGCCAACACCGCCGCCGGCTCGGCGTCGCGACCGGTCCTGGGCATGCGCGCGGCCAGGCTCGAATCCGCGTCACCTTCGTCGATCTTGCCGCCCGGAAACACATACGCGCCGGCCGCGAAACGCGACGTGGACGGCCGCTTCAGCAGCAACACCTCGAACCCGGATCCCTCCGTGGGTCGGGCGAGCACGATGGTCGCCGCGTCGCGGGGCCGAGCGGGGATCGCGTCGGGAGCAATGTTCCCTCGAGCGAACTCTTCGTGCTCGATGCGTTCGGTCACGGCCCTCTGCGCCGCCAGGTCGTCGCGCGTGTCCCGATCGGATCGGGTCACGCGGCACCCTCGACGGCCAGTGTCACGAGGACGACGAGAAACACGAGCATCACCCCGAGCACGAACCAGAACACGAGCGGCGGGATCAGCACCGCAGCGAGGCTCCGCCCCACGGTCGTGTCGTGTGTCTTTTGCACGGCGATGACCGTGAGGACGAGCCCCCAGATCGGGGCAACGATCCAACCGAGAAAGGGCACGAGTGTGAGCACCTGGGGTGCCGCCACGTAGCACAGGCTGCGTGCGCTGGCGCCGATCCGCCGCGGATGCTCCGTGAACAGCCGCACCCCGGCGTGGATGAACGCGGTGTTGATCAACAGGGCGAGGACGCCGATGAACGGGGACAGGAAGAACATGAACAGGTTCCAGGCCATGCCTGGGGCCGCCTGACCCTGTGCTGCGTAGTAGTCCGCCATGATGCTCCCCAGCGTCGTCTGCACGGAGAGCGTTCCGAGGCCGCTGCCGAGTATCCAGAAGACCAGAAAGAACAGGAATGGCCGGGAGAACGCCACGCCGGGATCGAGGCTCGCGAAGAACTCGCCGGGTCGAGTCATGCAATGGATCCAGCTGTGGAACATGTCCACTGGAAACGAGGCGTCGTCCCGCTCCCACACCGTCCGCTCCGCACCCCCGGGAGCGGACGATCGCCAGGCGAAGTCCCCGGAACCGTCGTCCATCAGTCGAGCAGTCGGAGCGGCATCACCAGACAGAGGTAATCGGGTGCCCCGGACGCCGGCAGGAACGTCGCGGCCCGCTCGGGGGCCTTGAACTGCAGGATCACGTCGTCGTCGGGCATGTACTTCAGCACCTCGAGCAGGTAATTGGCGTTGAACCCGATCTCGAGCGCGTCACCCTTGTAATCGACGGCCATCTCTTCTTCGGCTTCCCCGAGGTCGGGTGTCTGGACTTTGAACGACAGCTTGTCGTTCGTGAAACTCATCCGCACCCGGTGCGTCTGATCGCTCGCTACGACAGCCATCCTTCGGATCGCCGCCGCGAGGGCGTCCCGGTTGGCAGTCGCGATCCGATCGTTGTCGGTCGGGATCACCTGCTGGTAGTTCGGATAGGGCCCCTCGATCAGGCGCGTGTAAACGAGTCGGGTTGCTGAGCGGAACACCAGGTGATTCCGGGAGTGCGCCAGCTCGATCTCCCCCTCTTTGTCGAACAGGCGCTGGACCTGCTGCAAAGCTTTCGGGGGAACGATGAGATCGGCCTCCGGTGGCGCGCCGTCTCCCTTCAGTTCGATCGTCATCTTCGCCAGGCGGTGGCCGTTCGTCGCGACCATCGCCGCACTATCCGGACGCAGCTGCCAGAGTACGCCATTGAGGATCGGCCGGCTCTCCTCCGTTGATACCGCGAAAGACGTGCGGGTGATGAGCTCCTGCACGAGCCCGGCCTCCATCTTCCAGCTGTCGTCGAAGTCGATTTCCGGCGCACTCGGGAATTCATCAGGTGCCAGGCCGAACAGTTTGAATCGGCTCTTACCGCTCTCGATCCGGATCTCGACCCCGTCGACGATCACGTGCACGGGCGCCGCCGCGAGCTCGCGGACGATCTCGGCGAACTTCCGCGCAGGCACCGTGACCGATCCTGGTTCCGAGACGTCGGCCTCGATCGTCACGCTGACGGAGATGTCCAGGTCGGTTCCGCTGAGGGTCAGTCGTCCGTCTTCCGCCCGCAGCAGGATGTTCGACAGGACCGGCAGCGTGGTCTTCGTCGGTATCGTTGCCGACACAGCCCCGAGGCCCGCATGAAGGTTGTCGCGCGTGACGGAAAGCTTCATCCCATTGTCTCCCGATTCAGCCAGGACCCGGGGTTTTCCCTCCGAAGGTCCGTTGTTGCGGTTCGTTATATATCTAAACAGTAGACGTAGTAGGCGAGGTTGAAACGTGGAAAACAGGGGTCCGACCCACGCTTCGTCCCGGCGCTACCGGGCTCGCTCCCGTCCGGCGACCTGTAGAAGCGTCGGGGGAAACTACCGCTCGCTTCCACGCTCATCCACCGGGTTGACCGCATCCTGCACATTTCCACGGACAGCCCTCCTGGTTTCCCCGAAGCTCTCCACGGCCGTCAACGCCGTCCGAACTCGTCCTTCAGCTTCTGGACGCGGCGACGGAGCTCGGGGTCGCTGGCCATGTCGGCTTCCACTTTGTTCACCGAGTGAATCACCGTGGAGTGGTCTCTCCCGCCGAACAGTCCCCCGATCTCGGTATACGGAAGATCGAGCAACGTCTTGATGATGTACATGGCGATCTGCCGGGGGACCGTGAAGTTCTTGGTCCGCCGTTTGGAGACGAGGTTGTCGATCGTAACACCCCAGGCCTCGGCCGTGCGCTTACGAATCTCTTCGGGCGTCGGGCCCTCGTCCTCTTCCTCGCCCTCGCGCGGCCCGAGCGCTTCGCGCGCGAGATCCAGCGTCATCTCGCGTCGCGTCAGCGAGCTGTACGCCAGGAGCTTGATCACGGCCCCCTCCAGCTGACGCACCGATGTCTTGCGGTTGCGCGCGATGAATTCGATGACCTCCTCCTCCATTGTCAGGCCATCCTCGGCTGCCTTCTTCTGGAGGATGGCCACCCGCGTTTCGAAGTCGGGCGGCTTGATATCGGTGACGAGGCCCCACTCGAACCTCGAGACGAGTCGTTCCTGTAGGCCGGGGATCTCCTGTGGCGGCCGGTCGCTCGTGACGACGACCTGGCGGTGGGCGTCGTACAGCGAGTTGAACGTGTGGAAGAACTCCTCTTGTGTCCCCTCCTTGTTGCCGAGGAAGTGAACGTCGTCGACCAGGAGTACGTCGATCTGCCGGTAGCGCTGCCGGAACTCGGCGGTCCGCCCGCCCTGGATGGCCGAGATCATCTCGTTCGTGAACTGTTCGGACGGGACGTAGGCGACCTGCGCGGCGGGATTCCGCTTGATGATGTCGTTGCCGACGGCGTGCATGAGGTGCGTCTTGCCGAGCCCGGTGTCGCCATAAATGAACAGAGGGTTGTAGAGCTTGGCAGGACTGTCCGCCGCGCCCCGGCAAGCGGCGGCCGCCAGTTGGCTGTTGTTGCCCACGACGAAGCGTTCGAAGGTATAACGGGTGTTCAACCCGGCGGCGCGGGCCGCCTGCTCGGGCGTCCGGGTCGTCGTCGGAGCTGGAGTCGGAGGAGCAGGTGCTCCGTCCCCCCGCGGGCCGGTCGCTGGCACCGCCGTCTTTTCTCCGGCCGAGTCAGCGCTTCCTGCGGCCCGCGCCTCGCCGCCGAGCTCGGGAAAGTCCATGCGCTCGGCGCCGCCCTGTCCGCGATGCTCGAAGCGGAGCGCGAACGCATCTCCGAACTCTCGCTCGGCGAGCTGGCGCAGCAAGGACCCGTACTTGTCCTCGATCCACTCGACGGCGAACCGGGTCGGCGCGGCCACGACGAGGGCTTCTTCGTCGAGCGCCACGGCCTCCGTCGATGCCAGCCACGTCCGAATGGCCTGCTCCGGGAGGACCTCGCGTGCGGCGGTGGTTATCGAGGTCCAGGCTTCCGAAGCCGTGAGTTCCATGCGGTCTTGTGGTCCTGGTCGACAGGGTCCGGGAGTGAGCGGGGGACGGATCTTAGAGAAAGTTTTCCACATAGTCAACGAACCGTTTCGTTACGGTGCGCGGACCTCTCGATTCCGACGGGCGCGAGCACCGAAATCGACCCGGGAAAGTTTGACAGGATCCGGCGACTCGTCTAACCTTAGAGGCTTTTCCAGACCGGTAGCAGCTCGAAGGCAACGGAGACGACAGGTCATGCAGCCGACATACAGAAACCCCAGTCGCCGGAAGCGCTTGAAGGATCATGGCTTCCGCGCCCGGATGAAGACGAAGGCCGGTCGGAAGGTCCTGGCCCGCCGCCGCAAAAAGGGACGCCATTCGCTCACGGTGAGCGACGAGGTCCGTCGCAAGCACCGCGGCTGAGTCGGGTCCCGGCGTTACGCGCCGTGACCCGCCGGCGTCCGCTTCCGAAGTCCGCCCGCCTGCGCCGCACGAGCGACATCCGCGCGATGTTTCGCGAAGGCCGGCGCCGTTCCAGCGGCTCTCTCGAGACCTACCTTCGCAGGACTCCAGGGGACGGAGGTCCCCGCATCGGGGTCGTCGTCCCACGCCATGGCCACACCATCGTCGATCGCAATCGTCTGCGCCGCCGGCTACGCGAGTTGTTGCGGACCGAGTGGTTGGCAGCCGCCCGCGATCGCGAGCCGGGCGTCGACCTGCTCGTGCGGGCGCGGCGCTCGGCCTACGACCGGACCTTTCCGGAGCTGCGTGCGGAACTCGACGACTGCGTCGAAACGTTCGGGAGCCCCGTCCCGGCAAGCGGGAGCACGGGATGTTGAAGCGGGGGCTCCTGGTGCTGCTCCGGTTCTACAAGGCGGGCATCTCGCCCCTGTTGCCGCCGTCCTGTCGCTACGAACCCACGTGCTCGGAATACGCGCGGATCGCCATCGAACGCCACGGCGCCGGCCGCGGGAGCTGGCTGGCGCTGCGACGGCTCGGCCGGTGTCATCCGTTCGGCGGCTCGGGGTTCGATCCCGTCCCGGATGCCGGCATACCCTCCGACCAGAAACTCGATAGCTGAATGGAAAGACGCGTCCTGCTGGCCGTCGTGCTCTCGATCGGCCTGATCTTCCTCGTACAGGTGTTGTTTCCCACGGCCCCGCCGCCGACCCGGTCACCGGCCGCGGACACCACCGCGCAGGTGGACGCCGGCGCGGAAGACGGCGTCGGGAGGCCTGACACGACCGGTCCGGGGAACGTGGACGGGGATAAAGTCGTCGCGCCGCCGCCCGACACCACCGCCGGGCCGATGGCCCGTACCTCGGATCGCCTCGACTTCGAGCCGGACACGATCCATGTGCGTTCCGCGCTGTACGAGTACGATTTTTCGACCCGGGGCGCGGGCCTCGTCAGCGCGCGGCTCCGCGATTTCGAGTCCTATGCCGAGGGGGACCGAGAGGGAACGCTGGTCGATCTGGTGCCCGAGGGTCAGCGGTACTTCACGTACGGCATCGCGGTCGGCGGTGACACGGTGCGGGTCGCCGACCGCCAGTTCACGGCGTCGGCGACCGACATCGAGCTGTCTGCCGGGCATCCGACCGATTCGCTGACCTTCACCTACCAGTTTCCAGGCAGCGGGGGACGACCTGGGGCGCGCTTCGTCGTCACCTACAGGTTCCAGAACGAGGGATATCTCGTCGAGGTGGACGGCCGGGTCGAGGGACTCGAGGGTCGAGGTTACGCCCTGCTTGCCGAGGTGGGCAGCGAGCTGCGATCGAACGAGAAGAACGTCACCGAGGACCACACGGAGCTTGCCCTGGTCACCAACGGCCAGGAGAGCGGCCTCGTCAGCGTCCCGTTCAAGGACGTGGCGGAGGGCGGCGTTCAGCCGGCGACCGGCGGGCCTTTCCACTGGGTGGCGATCAAGAACAAGTACTTCCTCGTGGCGGCCGTGGCACCGAGCGAGGGGCAGATGTTCGGCGGCGCGACGCTCCGCGGAACCGGCACGGAGTTCGAGGGTCGCGTCACGACGACGATGCCCGTCCCGGCGGGGACGGACGGCTTCCGCTTCCGCGTCTACATGGGGCCGCAGGACTATGGGCGGCTCAACCACGTCGGCCAGGACCTGCAGGACGTGAACACATATGGCTATAAGTGGCTGCAGCCGGTGATTCGTCCGCTGGTCGCGGTCGTGATGCCGATCCTCGTGTGGATTCATACGCGCTTCGGTCTCGCCTACGGGTGGGTGCTGATCCTGTTCGGCGTGATGATGCGCGTCGTGCTGTTCCCGCTGTATCAGAAGTCGATGCGCGCCCAGATCGGGCAGATGCGCCTGCAGCCGGTCGTCCAGGAGATCCGCGAGAAGTACAAGGACGAGCCACAGAAGATGCAGCAGGAGATGATGCGGGTGTACAAGGAGGAAGGCGTGAACCCGCTGGCCGGCTGCCTGCCGATGCTGGTGCCGATGCCGGTGCTGTTCACCCTGTTCTTCGTGTTTCGGGCCACGATCGAATTCCGCGGCGTCCCGTTCCTCTGGCTGCCGGATCTGTCGCTCAAGGATCCGCTCTACATCATCCCGCTCGTGATGGGCGCGTCGATGTTCCTGCTGCAGTACATCGGGCAGAAGAGCATGAGCCAGTCGAACACCCAGATGAAGGTGATGATGTACGCGATGCCGATCTTCTTCACCTTCGTGTTCGCGAATTTCCCGTCGGGGCTGAACCTGTACTACACCACGAGCAACCTCGCCTCGCTTCCGCAGCAGCTCTATATCGCCCGCGAGCGGAAGGCGGCGGGAGTGGCCGGAGGGAGCGGCTCGGACTCGGGCTCGAAGCCGGAGGACCGGCCGCCGAAGAAAGACAAGGGCGGCTGACGAACCGATGACGGCCGGCGCCTCCGACACGATCGCCGCCGTCGCCACGGCCCCCGGCCGCGCGGCGATCTCCGTGCTGCGGGTCAGCGGCCCGGCCGCTGGCCGGATCGCGGCGGCGCTGAGCGGAGCAGCCGGCACGGAAGACGGGAGAAATGCCGTCGATCCAGGCCTCGAGCCGCGACGGGCGGAGCTCCGCCGCCTCGTTCACCCGGTCACGGGAGATGGTCTCGACCGCGCGCTGCTCACCTGGTTCCCCGGCCCCGCCTCGTTTACGGGCGAGGACGTGCTGGAGATTTCCTCCCATGGAGGTGCCATGGTCCCCGCCCTGCTGCTCGACGCAGTCTGCGTGGCGGGCGCGCGACCCGCAGAGCCGGGAGAGTTCACACGCCGCGCCTACCTCAACGGCAAACTCGACCTCGTCCAGGCCGAAGCGACCCTCGACCTGATCGACGCACGGTCCACCCGGATGGGGAATGCGGCGCTGTATGCCCTCGAGCGCGGTTTGTCGCGCCGGATCGAGCGCCTTCGGGCCTCGGTCATCGAGCTCGAGGCCCTGGTCGCCTACGACATCGACTTCCCCGACGAGGACGACGGCCCCGTGGCGCCGGAGCGGGTGTCGGCGGCGATCGGGGCCCTGGAGGCCGACCTCTCGGCATTGCTGCGCCAGGCGCCCGAGGGAGAGCTGCTCCGCGAGGGCGCCTTGACCGTGATCGCCGGCCGACCCAACGCCGGCAAGTCCAGCCTGTTCAACGCGCTCCTCGGCCACGAGCGGGCGATCGTCACCGAGGAGCCCGGCACGACCCGCGACGCGATCGAGGCGCTGCTCAGCGTGGAGGGCTATCCGTTCCGGCTCGTGGACACGGCCGGGATCCGCCCGGATGCCGCGCGCATCGAGCAGATGGGGATCGAGGTGGCGCGCTCATACCTCGAGCGGGCGGATCTCGCCCTGGTGTGCGTAGAAGCGGGCCGCCGTCCCGATGCCGAGGAACGGGCGTTCGTCGTCGCGCTGGACACTCGCCTGGGCCGCGAGCGGGTCCTCGTCCTACGAACGAAGGCCGATACGGCCGACGATGTTTCGGGGTTTGTTCGGTCAGCGGCGAAGGCCGGTCCTCCCGAAGAGCTCTCGGTGGCCGCGATCGATGGGAACGGACTTGGCGTGCTGCGGGAACGCCTTCTCGGCGCGGCCTACGCCGGCCTGCGCGAGCGGGAGGAGGCCCCGCTCGTCACGCGACGGCGCCATGCGCGCGCCCTGGAAGAGGCACGGGCGGCGATCGTGGAGTTTCGGGAATCTCGCGAGCAGGGGTATCCGCCGGAGATCGCCGCCACGCATCTGCGCGAGGCGGTTCGCGCCCTCGAAGAGCTGCTCGGTATGGTTACGACCGAGGACGTGCTGGACGCGCTGTTCGCGACCTTTTGCGTCGGGAAGTGAGCTCGGCGCGGCCCCGGATCAGGCCGCGCGCTGGCACCGCGGACAGAGGTATGTCTTCCGCCCGACGAGCTTCATAGACTTCAGGGTGCTGGTGCACCGGGGGCAGGCGCTTCCGCGCTTGCGCCGATTGATCAGCCAGCCCGGATCGGCGTGAGCGGCCTGCCAGTGGAGCGTCGCGCGCCGCAGGACCCGCCGCAGGTATTTGTGGATCCGCTTGAGTTGCTCGTCGGTGACGTCCTTCACCTTGAGGTCGGGACGGTAGCCCGCCTGGAAGCAGATCTCGTCGGCGTACTCGTTGCCGATGCCGGCCACGATCTCCTGGTTGAGCAGGATGCCCTTCAGGGTGCTGCGCGGCTTGGTGCGGGCGAGGTCGACGAATCGAGGGGCCGTGAGCTCGTCGCTGAGCGGGTCGAGCCCGAGGTTCTCGAGGGTCCCGAGGCCGGTGAAGTCTTCGCCCTCGACGAGATGAATCTCGCCTTCCGAGCCGGTCGAGCTGTAGCGCAGCTCGCGGCCCGCGGCGAACTGGAGCCGGATCTTGCTGTTCTCGTCCGGCGGGGTGGTCTGGGACTCGAGGAAGATCTCTCCCTCGGAGCCCATGTGGAAGACGATGCTCACGTCGGACCGGAACCGGACGACGACGTAGCGCCCGTGTCGCTCGATCGTGTCGATCGCGTGGCCCTTGACCCGCTCCTCGCAGAGATCCGAGTCGATGTTGGCGGTGTTGGGGTCGTCTATCAGGACGTCGGACACGGTCTTGCCGGTGGCATATCCAGCGAACGCGTCGATCATCCGTTCGACGTCAGGCAGCTCTATCATGAAGTGAACCCTCGCACTTAAGAGTCGTAATCGGAGACAAGGCCACTACACGCGAAAACGCAAAAAGTGCCGTCAGGGTTCAATCTGGAAGGAATCGTGCGGGATCTCAGCCACGGAGAAGGGCTCGAGGCGCCGAACCCGGGCGCTCCGCGGGCCCTCGCGCAGGCGCTCTTCGAGCTCGCGCAGCGCCTCCTCGGATCCGGCGGCCCTGACTTCGACGGTTCCGTCGGCCAGGTTCCGGACCGAGCCGGCGATCTCGAGACTCACGGCGGTTCGACGCGTCCACCAGCGGAATCCGACGCCCTGCACGCGGCCATGGATTCGCCAGCCCGACGTCGCATCCCTGGAATCGGTCATGGCGCGTAGAGTATAGGCGATGCCCCGGGTTGCGGGCGAGCCAGGCGCCCCGCGAGGTTCCGGCCATGAAGAACTACGACGTGATCGTGGTCGGGGGCGGGCACGCGGGGTGTGAAGCGGCGGGAGCGGCGGCGCGCCGAGGTGCCCGAACACTGCTCGTGACCTCGTTTCTCGCCCGCGTCGGCCAGATGTCGTGCAATCCGGCGGTGGGCGGGGTGGCCAAGGGCACCGTCGCGCGCGAGGTAGACGCGCTGGGCGGCCTGATGGGACGCGCAACCGACCGCACGACGCTCCACTTCCGCATCCTCAATCGCTCGAAGGGCCCGGCCGTTCGCGCGCCTCGCGCGCAATGTGATCGCGGTCTGTATCCTCGAGTCGTTCGTGAGATCCTCGAGTCGTTCGAGAACTTGGAGATGTACCAGTCCACGGTGACGTCGCTGGAAGTGCGGGCGGGCAGGGTGCGCGGCGTGATGTGCGGCGACGGGAGCCGGTTCTCCGCCCCGGCGGTCGTACTCACCGCGGGCACTTTCCTGCGCGGAAGCATCCGGCTCGGGGTGGATCGGAAGATCGCGGCCGGACGGGCAGGAGACCCCCCCTCAGTGGACCTCGCCCAACAGCTCCTCGACCTCGGTCTCGAGCCGCGGCGCTTCAAGACGGGAACGCCGCCCCGGATCGACGGGCGCACGGTGGACTACACGCGCTTTCGGCGGCAGGACGGGGAGCGCGGCGCGGGACGGTTCTCGCACTGGAACGAGCCTCGTCCGCTCCCGGCCGTGCCTTGCTGGATCGGCGCGGCGGGCGAGTCCGTGAAGACGTTCGTCGAACGGAACCTCGACAGGTCGGCGCTATATGGAGGTGCGGTGGCGTCGCAGGGACCCCGTTACTGCCCGTCGATCGAGGACAAAGTCGTGAAGTTCCCCGGCGCCCGGTCCCACCAGGTGTTTCTCGAGCCCGAGGGACTCGAGACCGACGAATTGTACGTGAACGGTCTCTCCACCTCCCTACCCGCGGATGTGCAGCGCGAAATGCTGCGGCGCGTCGAGGGGCTCGAACATGCCCGGATGACACAGCCCGGCTACGCGATCGAGTACGACTACTTTCCACCAGAGCGCCTGGATGCACGCCTGGAGCTGGAGGATGTGCCAGGGCTGTTCCTGGCCGGGCAGATCAACGGGACGACCGGTTATGAAGAGGCGGCAGCGCAAGGGATCGTAGCCGGGATCAACGCGACCGCGGCCGCGTGTGAGCTCGAGAGCTGGGTCCCGGGGCGCGACGAGGCCTACATCGGCGTGTTGGTCGACGACCTCGTCACGCGGGGCGTCGACGAGCCGTATCGCCTGTTCACGTCGCGGGCGGAGTTTCGCCTCATTCTCCGGCAGGACAACTGTTTGGAGCGTCTCGGGCCGGTCGCGCAGCGTCTTGGGCTTCTCAGCGAATCGCAGCGTGTGCGGCTGGACCGCCACCTCGGGGACATCGAACGGGCCCGGGCCTGGTTGGGCGAGACCTACGCCCGTCCCGAGAGGGTGAACGAGTATCTGCACCGAGTGTCCAGCTCTCCACTGGCGGACCCTCTTCCGCTGGAGCGGCTGGTTCGGCGGCCACAGGTGTCCCTCCTGGACCTGGTCGGAGCCGAGGCGCCGTATTCCGAGGTGGAATTCGACGCGGACGTGCTGACGGTCGTCGAGATGGAAACGAAGTACGCCGGTTACATCGAGCGGGACCGGCAGCGCGCCCGGGCGCTGCGCGAACGCGAAGATCAGCCGCTTCCCCGCGACCTGCCGTACGAGGCCCTGGACTCCCTGTCGTTCGAGGCACGGCAAAAGCTGTCGAACGTGCGCCCTCGCACCCTGGGCCAGGCTGCGAGGGTCCCGGGTGTCTCGCCTTCGGACCTGCAGAACCTGCTCGTCGAGCTGCGGCGGCGGAGGCTCGGCACGAGCTGAAGGCCGAGATCGGCGCTTCGAGCAGGTGTTTCACGTGAAACGTCGGGGCTCCCTGTCGGTCCCGACATTTCTCCAGCGGGTTGAGCAGCGGCGCGATGTTTCACGTGAAACGTCCGTACATCCAGTGGCATCCTTACTTCAAACGATCGGTGCGCGGCTTGCTTGGCGGGGGGTGCGTCGCCGCCTATATTCGCCTCCCGACCGACCGCGCGACCCCCTGCCTGGGGCCATCGCCACCGCCGGGCGGGGACGCCGGGCGATGCGCAGGACGAAACCAGCAACGGACTATCGAGGGGGCGCGACCCAATAAATGGGCCGGATCATCGCGATTGCCAACCAGAAGGGCGGGGTCGGGAAGACGACGACCGCTATCAACCTCGGTGCCTCCCTCGCCATCGCAGAGAAGCGCACGCTGGTCGTCGATTCGGACCCCCAGAGCAACGCCTCGAGCGGTCTCGGCGTCGAAATCGACCCCGCGCGGCCCGATCTCTACGACTGCCTGGTGGACGGGGCGCCGATCGAGGACGCGATCCGTTCCTCCGTGCACTTCCCGATGCTCGACGTGATTCCCGCTCGCCGTGATCTGGCGGGGGCGGAGCTCGAGTTGATCGACCGACCGAAGCGCGAGCGGGTGCTGCACCACGCCCTCGAGCCGATTCGGGACAACTACGACTACATACTGATCGATTCTCCACCCTCTCTCGGGTTGCTGACCCTCAATGCGCTCGTGGCCGCCGATACGGTGTTGATTCCCATTCAGTGCGAGTTCTACGCCCTCGAGGGCCTGAGCCAGCTCCTCAACACCGTGCGGATCGTCCAGCGCAACATGAACCCGCATCTGGGGATCGAGGGCGTGTTGCTTACGATGTACGACTCCCGGCTCAACCTCTCAAAGCAGGTGAAGGGCGAAGCCGAGGAGTATTTCGGGGCGAAAGTGTTCAAGACGGCGATTCCGCGGAACGTCCGCCTGGCGGAGGCCCCAAGCTTCGGCCAGCCGATCGCGCTCTATGACGTGCTCTCCACAGGCGCCCGGGGCTACCTGAGCCTCGCGGCGGAAATCGTCCGCAAGGACGAGCGACGAAAGGCGAGCGTTGCCTAAGAACGACTCACGCCTCGGAAAGGGCCTCGGCGCCCTTCTGGGCGACGTGCTGGACACCCCCAACGAGATGACCTATCCGGTGCGCGACGTGCCGCTCCGACGGATTCGACCCAACCGCTTCCAGCCGCGCCGGGAATTCGATCCCGACGCGATCAAGGAGCTCCGGGCGTCTATTGCGGAAAATGGGCTTCTTCAGCCCCTCGTGGTACGCCGCGCGGACGATGGCTTCGAGCTGGTCGCGGGCGAGCGCCGGCTGCGTGCCATGCGCGATCTCGGGTGGGAGGCCACTCCCGCCGTCGTGCGGGACCTGAGCGACGAGGCGATGCTCGTCCTGGCGCTGGTCGAGAACATACAGCGCGAGAACCTGAACGCGATCGAAGAGGCGTCCGCGTTTCAACAGCTCATCGACGGTTTCGGGTTCACCCAGAAAGAGGTCGCCGAGCGGCTCGGGCGAGACCGATCGACCATCTCCAATGCGCTGCGGCTTCTCGGCCTGCCCCTCCCCGTCCGGGAGCTGGTCGAGCAGGACCGCCTCACGGCCGGCCATGCCCGGGCAGTACTGTCGCTCTCCGACGAGAACGCACAGCTGGCGCTCGCCCGGGAGATCGTCGACGGAGGTCTGTCGGTGCGCGAAGCTGAGCGGCGCGCCCGGAAGGTACGGGACGGTGCAACGAAGGGTGCTTCGAGCGGCACGTCCCGCCGCCAGCGGGCGACTGAAGATCCCGTCGCGCGCCGTGCGGCCACGTTGCTCGGCCGCAGCCTGGGCACCGGGGTCGAAGTCCGCCTGAGCGGCAAGGAAAGCGGAGAGATTCGCATCCCCTTCCACGACGCCGACGACTTCGAGCGCATCCTCCGCCGGCTCCTCGCCGGTGATGCGAAGGAACTGTTCGAGGACGCCTGACCCATGCCCGTTCGGCGCTGGTCGGTCCTCGTGACCCGGGACGGCGATGTCGCCGCCCGCCGCTTCCAGGTCTCCGCTCGCCGCCTGGTGGGGTCGGTCGCCGCCATCGGTATGGTACTCGCGGCGGCGGCGTTCTTGCTGGGCCGGCAGACCGGCCTTGCTCGGGCCGACGCCCGCGTCGGGGAGCTCAGCGGCCGGGTGGACTCCCTGACCGAAGAAAATGCGAAAGTCGTGACGATCGCGGCACGGCTCAAGCAGCTCGAGTCCAGCTATCAGCGCCTCCGTGCGGTCATGGGGGGCGAGGTCGCGCCCTCGGCCCGCGACATCCTGTTGCCTCCCGTCCGGTCCGACCGCGAGGATCGCCCGGTGACGCCGGCCGAGACCGGGCAGCCCGGCCTATGGCCGCTCGTCGAATCGGGATTCATCACGCGGTCGTTCGGGGATTCCGTTCCGGGCGAAGGTTCCCACGCCGGGCTCGACATCGCGATCCCGGTCGGTTCGTACGTGCGGGCTGCGGGGGCGGGTATCGTCGCGGGGTCCGGCGCCGATGCCGAGTACGGGCGCTACGTGAGGATCCAGCACCCGGACGGCATGCAGTCACTGTACGCGCACAACTCCTGGACGTTCGTCGCGGCGGGCGATTCGGTTGCGGCGGGCGAAGTGATCGCGTTGTCCGGAAACACCGGTCGTTCGACGGCACCGCACTTGCACCTGGAGATTCAGCGGGGCGGCACGCGGGTCGACCCGTTACCCTTCATATCTGATCGATTGTGAGGCTGGAAGATGTTCGAAAGGACTGACGAGAATATGCAGAAGAACCGCAGCGATTCGCCCAAGGAGCTCGGGGACGTCGTGTCCATCATCGGACCTGGGATGAAGATCGTCGGGGATTGCTCGAGCGACGGCACGATTCGCGTCGAGGGCAAGGTCGAGGGCTCGGTGAACGCCGGGAAGAGCGTGGTCGTCGGCAAGGACGGTGTGGTCAAGGGCGACATCTCCACGCAGGACGCGATCATCGCAGGGACGGTGAACGGGAGCGTGAACGCCGAGAGCCGGGTCGAGCTCCAGGCGACCTGCCGTGTGCAGGGCGACATTCGCAGCCGCCGTGTGAAACTCGACGAGGGCGGTCAGGTGGACGGTCAACTCCACATGGGGGCGTCCGCTACCGCAAAGAGCCCGTCGGACAGCCCGAAATTGACGTCTTCTTCGGGTTCTGCGGCGGGGTCGAAGGATGCGGACAAGTCTCCGTCGCGGGAGGCCGAAACCTCCAGATCCAGCCGTTAGTGTCCCGTAACTTCAATAGTAACAACTTGTTACATTAAGCAACTTCCGGTGGCAAGTTATCCACCGTTGTCCACAATGGGTGTGTACGAAGGCCCTGGAGAGGGAGGCGGCTTGAGCGGTGGGTGCGGGGCGTGACTCTCCACTTCCTGCTGTTCGTCGTCGGGCTCGTGACCCTGTCGCTCGGGGCGGACTGGCTCGTCACCGGGGCTTCGCGCATCGCCGCGGCCCGCGGTGTCAGCCCATTGATGGTCGGGTTGACGATCGTGGCCTTCGGCACCTCCGCTCCGGAGTTGATGGTCTCGACCGCCGCCGCACTCCAGGGGCGCGCCGGCCTGGCCGTCGGCAACGTGATGGGTTCGACGGTCGCCAACGTGGGGCTCATCGTCGGTCTCGGGGCCCTGATCTCGCCGATCTACGTCCACGAGCGGCTCTTGCAGCGGGAGACCCCGCTCCTGGTGCTCGTCCTGTTCATCGTCATGGCGCTCTCGTTCAACGGGAAGATCGGCCGCTTCGACGGCCTGCTGCTCGTCGGGGGTTTCGTCGTCTACCTGGTCTACCTGCACCGGTGGGGCAAGCGCGGCGTACTCACCAACTCCCTGATCGAAGAGGCGAAGGAGAAGGTCGCCTCGGGATCGTCGGAACGCCAGTACGTCAACTGGATACGGGTCGTGCTCGGTCTCGCCCTGCTGCTCATTGGCGCGCGGTGGCTGGTCGAGGCCGCCGTGGCGCTGGCCCGCATGCTCGACGTGCCCGAGGAAGTCATCGGCGCCACACTGGTCGCCGTGGGTACATCGGTGCCCGAGCTTGCCACGACGATCAGCGCGGCCGTCCGCGGGATGGGCGACATCGCCATGGGCAACATCATCGGATCCAACATCTTCAATCTCGGGCTGGTCCTGGGAACCGCGGCCATCGTGAGTCCTCTCCACCTCGCGCCGTTCACCGTCGTCGCCGAGGTCGTACCCGCGCTCGTCTTCTGTCTCGCGCTGGTGCCGCTGGCGATGAGCGGCGCGCGGGTGTCCCGCTGGGAAGGTGCCCTGCTGCTCGTCGGCTACGCGGCGTTCATCTACATCATTCTCTGAGCGTCTCCGTTTCGGTCGCCCCGCGACCGTCCCCCCTTTCCCGGGCACCGCACGGTCGCGTAAAGTATGTAAGCGCGCTCGTAAAGCTCTCTCCAGCCGGGGCTGCCCCATGACGACATCCGTGAAGATGAGCAGCAAGAACCAGATCGTGGTGCCCCGGGAGGCCCGGGACGCGCTGGAGCTCCAGCCCGGCCAGCGCCTGCTGGTCAACGTCCGCGAGGACGGTGTGATCGAGATGCGAAAGGCAGCGGACGACCCCGCCGCCCGCCTCGAGGGTATCCTGCCGCGCGCCGAGGGCGAGGAGTTGTGGCCGGAGGCGCGCGGTGAGTGAGGTAGAGCGTCTGCGCGAGGTGCTGGGCGCCGTTCCGCGGGTGCACGTCGATGCGAGCGTGCTGGGCCTTCACCTGGCCGGCGACCGCCGCTTCACCCCCCTGACGCGCGCCGTGCTGGGAATGCTGGCCGACGACGAGCTCCGCGCCTCCACCTCCGCGCTGTCGATCTATCAACTGCTGGTCGAGGCCTACCGGCGCGGTGAGGCGGCGACGGCGGCGACGGCCGAGCGATACTTGACCACGATTCCCGGGCTGGACGTCGTGGACGTGACGCCGGCGATCGCGCGCCAGGCCTCCGAGGTGCGCGCGCAGCTGGGAGGCAGTACCGAGCGGGCGGTGCAGATCGCGACTGCACTGTCGGAGGCGGCGAGCATCTACCTCACGCAGCGCTCCGCCTTCCGTCGCGTCGCGGGGATGAGCGTGGAGTCGCTCGAGCTGTTCCAGGAGGACTGAACCGACCTGGTGCTCGCTAGAGAGGCCGAAACAGGAGGCCCGAGGGAATCTTCGGCTCGAAGTACGTCGATTTGGGCGGGAGTCGGACCCCGGCCGCGGTGACGTCCCACACGTCAGCCAGGCCGACCGGGGGAAGCAGGAACGCGGCCCCCCCGGGTCGCGAGCGATGAACGGCCTCGGCCGCCGGGCGATGATACTCCAGCTGGCCCGTCTCCGACGCTTCGTCGGCCTCAACCCCGAGCAGCCCCCTCATCACGTAGCGGTCGAAGGCGACGGCGGCCACACGGTGCGCGGCCTCCGCGTCCGCTCCCTCCCCCATGACCTCCGGGCGCGGACGGAGGCGAAAGGCCGCGGACGGAGGGTCTCCCATCACCATGACCATGGCGGCGGGGTCGCTCGCGGCCTCGATCTCCGCCCCGGCCGGGTGAAGATCCGCCAGGCGTTCGACCTGGAACCACCGTTCGAGTTGTTCTGGCAGCGCGGTGACGGGGATGTCCGCGAGCCGGGTGAGCGTGCGGTGTGTCGGGCGAATCGTCAGGCCCGGATCCTCGGCGCTGACGACGCAGGCGAGCACATGCCGTACCCGGTCCCCTTCCAGGTGGCGCGCGGCTTCGAGCGCCGTCTCGTACCGGTGATGGCCATCGGCGATCAGCAGAGGATGGCGTCCCGCGAGGGCGCAGAGAAGGGCGGCGACGCCCTCGTCGGCGATCACCCAGATTGCATGCTCGATGCCGTCGGGTGTCTCCGCGTCCAGCTGCGGCGGCCCGGCCGTGAGTGCGCGCAGGGCCTCGAGCAGCGTGGCGTCGGGGTCGCGCGCCAGCAGGAAGATCGACGAGAGCTGCGTTCGGGTGGCCAGGGTGAGGGCGAGACGATCGGCCTTGGGCCCGGCGTGGGTCCGCTCGTGGCGCAGAACGCCGGCGCCGGGCGGCTCGAGCTCGAGAGCCGCGAACAGGGCGAGGCGCTCGATCGTCTCGCCCTGCCGCGTGTACCGCTGCCGATACGCATAGACCGCGGGCTGATCGTCCACTACCAGCACGCCGTCGCGCCGCCAGGCCTCGAGGCGTTCGGCCGCCGCATCATAGCGCTCGTCTCCCCCGCCCTCGGGGAGCACGAGATGCACGGCGTTGTGAGGGTTCCGGTCACGCAGTTCGATGGCCAACGCGCGGTCGATCACGTCATACGGAGGAGCGATCAGGTCGGCTGGCGGGCCGGCGCCTGCGGTGTAACGAAGCGCGGCGAACGGCGACAGTCGCGGCATGATGTCGGGCCTTCCGAGAACAGGGTGTTGGTCGCTCCGTCGCCTCGCTCTAATTTCGTATTGATTCTGCGTCCGAGGCCTGACGGGGGGCATGGCTTGCTAGCTTCGCCTGTGCTTCGCCGAGCGGCAAGTACCGGCCGGAAGGAGAGAAACGCCATTTCCGATCTCGACATCGCAGGTCTGCTGATCGACCTCGACGGGACGGTCTACCAGGGCCGCGAGCTGTTGCCTGGCGCGTCCACGGCCATTGAGCGTCTGCGCGCGGGGGGGCTTCCCCTGCTGTTCACCACGAACACCAGCCGCAAGTCGCGTCACGACATCCTCGCGTTCCTGGCCGATCTGGGCCTGGATGTGGAGACGGAAGAAGTGTTCTCCGCGCCCGTGGCGGCCGCGGAGTGGCTGGCAGATCGCGGCGTGCGCCGGATCCAGCTGCTGCTGCCCGAGTCGACGCATGACGACTTCGTGGAGTTTGAGATCACCGACCAGGATCCGGACATGGTACTCGTCGGCGACCTCGGGAGCAGCTTCACTTTCGAGCGCCTGAACGCCGCCTTCCGTTCCCTGCGGGACGGAGCCGGGCTGGTGGCCGTGCACCGCAACCGGTTCTGGCTGCCGGATGGCGGACCCACCCTGGATGCCGGGCCGTTCGTCGCGGCCCTCGAATACGCCGCCCGCACGGACGCGACGCTGGTGGGAAAGCCCTCGGCCGCCTTCTTTCGAACCGCGGCAGCGCGCACCGGCGTGCCACTGGCACGGCTCGCCGTCGTGGGCGACGACGTCGAGAGCGACGTCGTGGGAGCGCGCGCGGCCGGCCTGCAGTCGATCCAGGTGCGGACGGGCAAATTCGACGCAGCGCTGCACGCGGATCTTCTGCCGCAGGAACGACCCCACCTCATCATCGACTCGCTGGCGGCCCTGCCGGACTTCCTGAATGTTTGAGCGTACGGTCCATCGGCCACTGCTCCTCCTCGGGCTCCTCGCCGGAGTCCTGGCCGCGAGCCCCGTGCTGCATGCCCAGCAGGTTCGCCGGCCCGCGGAGGTCCTCGGCTACGACCCGGCCGCGACAGCCCGGTTGCCGGCCTGGAGGGAGATGCTCTTCTTTTTCGAAGCGCTCGCCGAGGCCAGCCCGCGGGTGCGCCTCGATACCCTGGGTCGGAGCACGCTCGACGCGCCCCTCGTGATGGTGACGGTGAGCAGCGAGCAGAACCTGGCGCGGCTCGACGAGCTTCGGCAGGTGCAGGCGCGCCTGGCCGACCCGCGCCGCATCGACTCGGATGCCGTTCGTGATTCGCTCATCGAGCTAGGGCGCCTCATCGTGCTGGTGACGGCCGGCACCCACTCCACCGAGGTCGGGGGGCCGCTCGCCGCGATGCGGCTAGCCTACCAGGTCGCGACGCTGCCCACGCCGCGGGCCGCGAGGATCCGCGACGAGGTCATCCTGCTGATCGTGCCCGCCGTGAACCCCGACGGCATCGATCCCGTGAAGCAGTGGTACGAGTCCACCCTGGGAACGCCGTGGCTGGGGTCGGAGCCGCCGTTTCTCTATCACCACTACGTCGGGCACGACCTCAATCGCGATTGGTATGCGTTCACCCAGAAGGAGACGCAGCTGCTCGTCGGTCGCGTGTTTCAGCGCTGGCATCCGCAGATTCACCACGATCTGCACCAGCAGGAACCCACTGGGGCTCGCTACTTCATCCCGCCGTGGCTCGACCCGGTCGAACCGAACGTCGACCCCTTGCTCATCACGGCGGCCACGTCGCTTGGCACCCGGGTGCAATGGTCGATGCTGGAAGAGGGACGGACGGGCGTCGCCGTCGCCGCGCTCTACGACGCTTGGTCCCCGGCGCGCTCCTACGTCCACTACCATGCCGGCGTCCGCATGCTGGCCGAGACGGCTTCGGCCCGACTCGCCGCGCCGATCGAGGTCGCGCCGGAGGACCTGGTGCCCGGGGCCAATGTCGATCCGCGGGTCTCGAGCTGGAACTACCCGGTGCCGTGGCCCGGCGGCCGCTGGGACCTGGCCGATATCGTGGGCTACATGCAGTCTGGTGCGATGGCGACGCTCGGCATCGCGGCGAGCGAGCGAGCGACGTGGCTGCGCAACTTCGTCCGCGTGGGGCGTCGCGCCAGCGAAGGTTGGGATGCGTGGCCCGAAGCCTGGGTGATCCCCCCCCCGGTCCATGACGGGCCGGTGCCGCTGGGTGAGACCGCGGTGGCCGAGCTCGTCAGGATCCTCCGCACGGCGGGCGTCGAAGTGCGTCGAGCGACCGACGCGTTCACCGCCGAGGGACGGACCATCCCGGCCGGCTCCTTCATCGTCGACATGCACCAGCCGTATGCAGCCTTCGCCCAGGCCGTGCTGGCCCGGCAGGCCTATCCTCCCCAGCGCCAGCACGAGGGCGGCCCCCCCACGCCGCCGTACGATGTCACCGCCCACAATCTCCCGCTGTTGTTCGGCTTGAGCACCATCCCGATCCATGAGGCGCCTCCCGTGGGCGTGATGGAGCTGCTCACGGCGCCGCCTCCCTCTCCGCCCCGACGCGTGGCGGATCTCAGCGGAGACCCTGCGGTGATGGTCGGTCTCTATCGGCCCTGGCTGCCCTCGCCTGATGAGGGATGGACGCGCTGGCTGTTCGACACCTATGCCGTTCCCTATGCCTCGCTCACGAACGACGACATCGCGCGCGGCGGGCTCCTGCGGGAGTTCACGGCGCTCGTGATCCCTTCGATCGAGCCGGCGATCCTCCGCTTCGGGCGCTCCGCGGGCGACGCCCCGCCGGAGTTCGCCGGGGGGCTGAGCCTGGACCACGTGGCGCATCTGCGGGAGTTCGTGGAGGGAGGTGGGACGCTCGTGGCGCTCGGGGCGGCGGCCGATTTCGTGATCGAGGCGCTCGACCTCCCGGTCGAGGATTTCCTCGACGGCCTCTCGCCCGCCGACTTCTACGCGCCCGGATCGCAGGTGGGCCTCACCGTCGACACGACCACGACCGTCGGCGCCGGGATGCCGTCCACCACGGCGGCCTGGATGGAAAACGGCGGCGCGTTTCGGGTCCGCCGGGGCGGCGACATGCGCGTGGTGGCGCGATATGCCGAAAGCCCCTTGATGCGGAGCGGCTGGGTGGTGGGCGAGTCCTGGATTGCCGGACGCCCCGCCGTCGTGGAAGTCGCTCGCGGGGGCGGCCGTGTCGTGCTATTCGGGATCCGGCCGCAGTACCGGGGCCAGGCCCTGGGGACCTACCCGCTGCTGTTCAACTCGCTGAAGCGGCGGCGCTGACCGCGCCCCTGGGCAACCGCACCCGCGCCACGCACCCGTCGGCGTCGGAGCGATTCTCCAGGACCAGGCTGCCGCCGTGCGCCTCGGCGATCTGGCGTCCGAGCGCCAGGCCGATGCCCGATCCCGACGGCTTGGTGGTGAAGAAGGGCACGAACAGGTTGGCGGTCTGCGCGAGACCCGGTCCGTCGTCCTCGACCTCAAGCTCGAGGAACCCCGACCTCTCGTTCCAGCGCACCCGCACGCCGCCCCCCGTCTCGACCACCGCGTCGGCCGCGTTTTCGACCAAATTGATGAGCAGCTGATCGAGCTGATCGCCGTCCGCGTGAACCACGAGGTCGGGCCCGAGTTCCACCTCAACCGCGACCCGTGGCTCGAGGGCGGCGATGCGGCGGACCCACTCCTCTACGCGCAGGTCGGACCGGTCGGGCGGCGGCAGTTTGGCGAGCTGCGCGTATGACGACATGAAGCGGCCCAGCGCCTCTGAGCGGCCGCCGATGACCCGGAGACCCTCACGCATGTCGTCCCGCATCTCGATCTCGTCCCGTGTCGAGCCATCGACCCGCTCGAGCATCGACGACAGGCTCTCGGCGATGGACTTGATGGGGGTCAGGGAGTTGTTGATCTCGTGGCTCAGCACGCGAATCAACCGCTGCCACGCAATCCGCTCCTCCTCGCGCAGGACCTGGCTCAGGTCGGCGAGCACGACGAGTCGGTGCGGACGGCCGTCCCAGCGGAACGTTCGGCGGCGCAGCTCCCAACGGCCGAATCCCCGCACCACCGCGAAGTTCATGACGCGCGGCGTGTCCCCGGCTAGACACTCCGACAGGCCAAGCTCCTCGGCGTCCAGGCCGATCAGCTCCGCCTGCGGTCGGCCAAGAAGACTCTCGCCGGCCCGATTCAGGAGCCGCAGACGGTTCCCGTCGTCGAATGCGAACAGGGCCACGTCGATGACGGCGAGGACGCGGGTCAGGAGGTTCGAGGCCTCGAGCGCATCGAGCCGCTGGTCGTGGAAGGTCTGGGTCAGTTCGTTGAGCTCGTGGAGAATGAGTCCGAGCGCATCCTTCCGATTGGGAGTCCGGGTGCGAAGCGAGTAGTCACCCTCACGGATGGCTTCGAGCATGTTCGAGACGGCGTGGAGCGGCCGGATGAGACGTTCGCGCAGCAGAAACAGCAGCCCCCCCCAGACGAGGACGATGAAGGCCGTCAGCGTCCACTGCGTGCGCGGCGCGGAATTGCCCGACCAGAGCAGGACAACCGCTATCCCGACGGCGGGCAGGCCGGAGGCCAGCGCGAGGAGTGGGATGAGGCGCTGATACGTCAGCTTGCGGCGCAGCCGGCGCCACGGACGGTTTCGCCTCATGCTTCCTCCCGGTGCGGACTCAGACGGGGAGACCTCAGCTCTGGAGTCCGTGACGTTTCAACCGCCGGTACAGCGCGCTGCGGCTGAGCCCGAGCTCGTCGGCCGCCCGGCTCACGTTGCCACGGTTCCGCGTCAGGGCCTTGCGGATGAGGATGCGCTCGGCCTCGTCGAGCTCCACGTCCTCAAGACTCAGCGACCCCTCCGGCGCCTGGCGCAGACCGAGGTGCTCGATGTTGACGGTCCGGCCCTCTGCGAGCAGCACCGCCCGCTCGATCGAATGCCGGAGTTCCCGCACATTTCCCGGCCAGGAATGGCGATACATGGCTTCCAGAGCTGTACTCGACAGTGCGAGGTCCGTGCGTCCGTACTTCGCGCCACTGGCGGCCAAAAAATGCGTGGCCAGTAACGGGATGTCCTCCCGTCGCTCACGCAGCGGGGGAAGTTTCACTTCGACCGTGTTGAGCCGATAGAACAGGTCTTCACGAAACGTACCCTCGGTGACCGCGCGATCGAGCTCGGAGTTCGTGGCGGTGAGAATCCGTACGTCGACCCGGCGCGTCTTCGACGAGCCCACGGGCTGCAGTTCTCCCGTCTCGAGCACCCGGAGCAGCTTCGCCTGCTGGGCCATCGGGACGTTGCCGATCTCGTCGAGGAACAGGGTGCCTTGGTGGGCGACCTCGAAGTAGCCGACCCGATCGCTGCGAGCGTCGGTGAACGCGCCCTTCACGTGACCGAACATCTCGCTCTCGAACACGCCCTCGGAGAGGCCGCCCGTGTTGACGGTGATCAGCGGCCGTTCCGCCCGCTCCGACGTCGCGTGCAGCCAGCGCGCCACGACTTCCTTGCCGGTGCCGGGCTCGCCCGTGATGAGCACGTTCGCGTCGGACGGCCCCACTTTCTCGATGAGCCGCAGCACGGGCTGCATCGCCTTCGACTCCGCGATCATCGCCGGGGCGTCGGTATCGCTGCGCAAAAGCTCGTTCTCGGCCTCGAGCAGCCTGGCCTTCCGGACGGCGCGCCCGAGTTCGAGCTGGCTGCGGATTGTCGCCAGGAGCCGTTCGTTGTTCCACGGCTTCTCGATGTAGTCGCGCGCGCCGCGCCGCATCGCCTCCACGGCGCTCTCGATGCTGCTCCACGCGGTCATCACGATGACCGGCAGGTCAGCGTCGTACGCCTGTAGGCGCGGCAGCAGCTCCAGGCCCTCCTGGCCGGACGTCGTGTCACGGGTGTAGTTGAGGTCGAGCAGCAGAACGTCGAAATCCTCGGCCTGGACGAATTCCGCCACCTCGGTCGGCGACGCGGCCGTCTGGGTGGAATAACCCTCGCCTTTGAGCAGCAGCTTCAGCGCCGCCAGCACGTCCAGCTGGTCGTCGGCGACCAGGATCCGCGGCTTTCTCCCCTCACTCACCGTTCCGCCTCCCGTTCCTCGAATGCATGGTTCAGCGGGCCTTCCGCAGCGCGACGCCCTCTTCGACGATCCGTCCGTCGAACAAATGAACCGTGCGCTCGGCGTAGGGCGAGTACCGCGGATCATGCGTCACCATGAGGATCGTCGAGCCGCTCGCGTGCAGGTTGCGGAGCAGCCCCATCACGGCCTCGCCGTTCGTCGAATCGAGGTTCCCCGTGGGCTCGTCGGCCAGGAGAATCAGCGGGTCGCCCGCCACGGCTCGCGCGGCGGCCACGCGCTGCTGCTGGCCGCCCGACAGCTGGCCCGGGTAGTGGTCCACTCGGTGCGACATACCCACTCGCTCGAGCGCTTCGAGCGCTCGACGGCGGCATTCGGCCTGCGGCAGGCCGCGGTAGCCCAGCGGCAGCTCGACGTTCTCGAGTACCGTCAGATCGCCGATCAGATTGAACGCCTGGAAGATGAAGCCGATGCGCAGGTTCCTCAGACGCGCCCGCTCCGCGGGGCTCGTCTCCGACATCGGGCGTCCGTCAAACCAGTACTCACCCGCCGTCGGTGGATCCAGAAGCCCGATCACGGCGAGCAGCGTGGACTTGCCGCAGCCCGAGGGACCCATGACCTCGACGAACTCGCCGCGCGCGACCTCGAAGTGAACGTCGTTCAGGGCGTGCGTCTCCATCTCGTCGGTATAGAACACCTTGCGCACGCCGTCGAGCTTGATGAGCGGTATCGCGTCGTCCACGGTCGGCCGTCGGTCTTCGGTCATGCCAGGCGTCTTCATTCGATGTCGAAGCAGTCCATGTCGTCGAATTCCGTGATGTCCGAGACAACCACGCGATCCCCGGCCTGCAGGCCCGAGAGCACCTCGATCCGGTCGACGGATCCGCGGCCGAGTCGGATCTTGACGCGCGAAGCGCTCGCCGAATCTTCGGTCACCTTGAACACGGTCGTCCAGCCGCCGGCGGTCGCATACACGGGCCGCTCGACGGAGAGAACATCGTCGAGCGCGCCGAGTTGTATCCTCGCGTCCACGTCGCGGCTCCCGTCGGGCGGAATTGGCGGGTTCTCGTCGAGTGCGACCGTCACCGTGAACAGCTTCGCGCCCGACGTGCGGTCCACCGCGCTGACCTCGCCGGTAAGCTGGCCGACGGTTCCCTCCAGCGTCACCGGCTGACCCACCGAGACCTCGTCCCCCTCACCCGCGTAGACCTCGATGACAGCCTTCAGGCGGTCCGACAGGGTGACCTCGGCCAGCACGTCGCCGCCCGCCACCTGGCTACCGGGCCGGACCGAAACCCTCTCGACCACCCCGTCGCCCGCCGCCCGCCGCGTCAGCGCCGCCAGGCGTCCACGCTCCGAGTCCAGAATCGATTCCACCCAGCGCAATTCGTCGCGTCGCGCGTCGAGCTGCTGTTCGGTCGTCGAGGTGATGAGCGCGAGCCGCTCCTCGTCGGCCGAAAGGCGTTGGCCGATCGCGCTCACGCGCTCTCCAGCGCGCTTGATCTCGATTTCTCGCACCTGCCCGGCGGGTCGCGAGCTCAGTTCTTCGAATTCGTCCTCGGCCCGCAGGAACTCGATGCGCGTGTCGGCGATCGCCGCCTCGAGCGAAAGTCGTCGGGCGCTCTGCTCGCGGCTGAGCGCGATCATCCCGGCCCGCGCCGCGGCGAATTTCTGTTCCGCTTTCTCGACGGCGAGCTCGATCTCGGAGTTCGTCAACTCGACGAGACGATCGCCACTGCGGACGGCCTGGCCCTCGATGGCGTACACGGCCTCGACGACGCCGGGTTGCTCGGCCCGCACCAGCTGCGTCCGGTCGGGCACGAGACTGCCCCAACCATGCACCTGGCGAATCATCGGGCCCTGGCGCACGGTGCCGAGGACCAGCAGATCGCGGTCGACCACCGGCGAGGCAGCCGGCAGGGAGGCGAGGAGCGCGCCGATACCGATCACCCCGGCGATGGCGAGCAGGATCCACAGGAGGCGTCCGCGGCCCGGAGGCTTCGAGCGCGGCACGTCCATTCCGGACAGCCGCGGGCCGCCGGACGGTTCTCCCGACGGACGACCTTCCGGATGAATCCCTCGAATCAACGACATTCCCTCTCCCATTCCCCCCCCGTGGTCCTTCCGACCCGACAAGATAATGTCTCGATCGGCGCGATGCTCGACGGGACCGGGGTCGATGAGCAGAGAGCAACCATCGTGCCATAGCACTGAACATCGTAGATGACGTGAACACAAACATTTATGGGAAATGCCACACTTCATGAGGGCGGTCACGGTGTCCGGTATCGCTACACAGTGATCGGTATCGCGACACAGCGGCGCGAGGGAAACCTCGCTCGCGCCGCTTGCGTAGGGGCCAGCGACGGGGTTCCCGAAACCGTCGCGACCATAGCAGGGTCCGAACCTCATCCGGAGGATTCACCATGAAGCGAGCCACGCGCCTCGCCCGCTGTTTTTCGTGCCTCGGTCTTTTGGCGGTTGCCGGGTGCGCCGGACGGATGGCGACCGTCGAGTCGAACCCGGCCCCCGAGCCGGAACCGCTCACCGAGGCCGATTTTTACGGCACCTACGACATCTACATGGGCGGCCAGCCCATCGTGGAGGGGCAGCCCGCCCCGATGACGGCGAAGTGGAACGAGGGTGAGATGGTCATCCTGCACGATGGGACCGTACAGGTCCGCACAGCGATCTCGGTCGATCCCGATTCACGAGAGATCCGGATCTGGGACCCGAACACGGACGACGTGCTGTGCGGCTCGGAGGGCGTGTATGCCTACGAGGACGATGGAGAGATGATCACGATGACGCTGGAGAGCGATCCGTGCACGAATCGGGCGGCCCAGGCGGACGGCGCCCGACTCGTGCGCCGTCAGCCTGTTCCAGCGGGCGCCTAGATCCCGTCCTCCGGGAAATTCTCGATCACTTCCTGGACGCGATTGAGGAAGAACGCGGCCATCGCCCCGTCGACCACGCGGTGGTCATAGCTGAGGCCGAAGTAGGACATGTGTCGGATAGCGATCGCGTCGTTACCCATGTCGTCCTGCACGACGACCGGCCGCTTCTCGATCACGCCCGTGCCGAGGATGGCGACCTGCGGCTGATTCACGATCGGCGTCCCGAACAGGTTCCCGAATACGCCGACGTTGGTGATCGTGAACGTCCCGCCCTGGATGTCGTCGAAGTCGAGGGTCTTCGTGCGCGCCTTCTCGGCCAGCTCGTTGGCCCCGGTAGCCAGCCCCTTGAGGCTGCGCTCGTCGCAGTTCTTCAGCACCGGGACGATGAGCTCCTTGCCGTCGTTCACCGACACCGCGATGCCGAGGTTGATGTCCTTGTGGTAGACGATCTTCGTGCCGTCCACCGAGGCGTTCAGGATCGGGTACTCGCGCAGTCCCTCGACGACCGCCTTCATGATGAACGGGCCGTACGTGAGCTTCACGCCCTCCTCGGCGAACTGGCCTTTCATCCTCTTGCGCAGCTTCACGACGCGCTCGAAGTCGATCTCGGTCACCGAAGTAACGTGCGCCGAGATACGCTTCGACATCAGCATGTGCTCCATCGTACGGAGGCGCACGCGGTTCATCTCCTCGACGCGGTCGCCCTCGCGGATCGGCACCGAGGGGATCTTGATCTCGAGTGTCGCCCCGTGAATCGGCACCTGCATGATGCCCGGCGCACCTGCCGGCCCGGCCGGCTGACGGGCTGGCTGCCCCGCGGCCGGCGCGGCGGCCTTCTCGGCGGCGCCGCTCTCGATGAACGCCTCGATGTCGTTGCGTGTCACGCGACCGCTGATTCCGCTGCCCTCGATCTGGGTGATGTCGACGCCATGCTCCGCGGCGATCTTCCGTACGACCGGTGTCGATCGGGTGTGGATGCGCTCCTCGCGACTCATGGGTCTGCCGGCGTCGACGTCGACGCGGCCTCCTTCACCGGTCGTGGGTGTCGGTTCGGCCGGTGCGGCCTCCTCCTCCGCCGCGGCGGCGGGTTGGGCCGGTGCGGCCTCCTCCGCGGTTTCTTCGGCCGGCGCCTCGGAGGCGTCCGCGTCACCTGCTGCGTCCGCGTCGGTATCGATTCGCGCGACCACGGTGTTCACCTCGACGGTCGAGCCCTCTTCCACCAGGATCTCGACCAGCTTCCCCGCCACGGGGGACGGGATGTCGGCGTCCACCTTGTCGGTGGAGATCTCGAACAGGTCCTCGTCCCGTTCCACCATGTCACCTTTCGCCTTGAGCCACTTCGTCAGCGTCCCCTCGGCGATCGACTCGCCCATCTGCGGCATGATTACGTCCTGCTTGGCCATCTCGTCCATCCTGTCTGTGCGGGTCGAAGCGCGTCAGTACGACAGCAGCCAGCGGGCTGCCGTCTTAATGTCGTCCGTCTGCGGTAGATAGTAATCCTCGAGGGCCGGCGCGTAGGGTACCGGCGTGTCGATCGCCGTCACCCGGCGGATCGGCGCGTCCAGCCATTCGAACGCGTGCTCGGACACCTGGGCGGTGATTTCGCCGGCGAAGCCGCCGAACTTCGCGGCCTCGTGGACGATCAGCAGCCGTCCCGTGCGCCGGACGCTCTCGACGATCGCGTCGGTGTCTAGCGGCCGCAGCGTGCGGAGATCGATCACGTCGAGCGAGGCGCCATCCTCGTCCTCGATCGCCTGTGCGGCCTCGTCGACCTTGTAGAGCATCGCGCCGTATGTGACCACGGTCAGGTCGTCGCCCTCGCGGTGGCAGCGGGCCTTGCCGAGGGGCACGACGATCTCCTCCTCGGCCGGCAGCATCTCTTTGATCCGCCGGTAGAGGTACTTGTGCTCGAAATAGAGGACCGGATCCGGATCGCGGATCGCCGCCGTGAGCAGCCCTTTCGCATCCCGCGCCGTGGCCGGCGCGACCATCTTCAGGCCCGCCACGTTGGCGAAGTACGACTCGACGTTTTGTGAATGAAACGGTCCGGAGCGCGCGCCGCCGCCGCAGGGGCCGCGGATCACGATGCCCGCGCCGATGCCGGTCCGGTACCGGGATTTCGCGGCGAAGTTGACGATCATGTCGAACGCCGGCGCGATGAAGTCGATGAACTGCATCTCGGCGATCGGCCGCAGGCCCATGTGCGCGGCGCCGATCGCGGCGCCGACGATGGCCGCTTCGCTGATCGGCGTGTCGATGACCCGATCGGGCCCGAACTCGTCGAGGAAGCCCTCGGTGATCTTGAACGCGCCGCCGTATACACCCACGTCCTCACCGAGGATGAATACGCGCTCGTCGCGCCGCATCTCCTCGGCCATCGCCTGGCGGATCGCCTCGAGGTACGTCGTCTCCTGCAGGTCGCTCATGAGACTCCTTCGTAGCCGGGTACGGGGCCACGGGTCCAGGGAACCGCGGCGTCGAGCTCGGCGGACTCGTAGACCCGGGTGCGCGCATCTTCGCCGGGCGGATCAGGCTCGGCCAGGACATCGTCGACGGCGGCGTCGAGTTCTCGGTCGAGCGCGTCGCGGATCGCCGCGAGCTCTTCCTCGCTCATCCCCGCCTCATCGCGCAGCGCGGCTTCGAGCCGGGCGATCGGATCGCGTGCCCGCCAGGCCTCGAGCTCCTCGGCGGGCACGTACTTCTGGGCGTCGTGCTGGGCATGACCGAGCATCCGGTACGTCTCGGCCACGATGATGGTCGGACCGTCACCGGAGCGCGCGCGCTCGACGGCGGTGCGCGCGGCGGCGTAGACCTCCCGGATGTCGTTGCCGTCCACGGAAGCGGCCGGCACGCCATACATCGACGCGGCGTCGAGCCAGTCGTCCACCGCCGCCTCGCGGCGGCTCGACGTACCGAACGCCCAGCGGTTGTGCTCGAGGAAGGTGACGATCGGCAGGGCCAGCGCGGCGGCGAGAGAGAACCCTTCGTGCGACGAGCCCGTGCGGCTGGCGCCGTCGCCCTGGTACGTCATGCAGACCCGGGGCTCGCCGCGCTGCTTGAAGGCCAGGGCCACGCCGTTGAGCACGCAGAGCTGCGTGCCGAGCGGGCTCACGGGACCGAGCAGGCCGAGCTCCGGCACCGTGAAGTGGGTCGTGTTGTCCTTGCCAGAACACAGCGAAGTGCCGCGGGCCGTGTACTGGCGCAACATGTCGCGCACGTCGAGCCCGCGTACAAACAGGGCGCCCATGTCACGGATCGACGGGGCGAGCCAGTCGCCGTCCTCGAGTGCCCACGCGCTGGCCACCGCCGTCCCCTCCTGGCCCAGGCTCCGGTAGAGGCCGCCCACGATATGGCCTTGTTTGAAGAGGGTCTCGAGGCGCTCCTCCACGCCCCGGGTGAGCCGCATGAACCGGTAGATGTCCCGCAGATCGGACGGTTGGAGGTCGTTCAGCGTGGAATCCTCGCAGGGAGGTTCGTCGCGCACGGCAACTCCGTGCGGACCGCGAACATATGCGCCCCCATGCCCGGCGGCCAAACGCTTTACTTTGTCACAAAGTAGATAGCGCTGGCGGGCTGTGGCCCCGCGTGCGACTCTGCAATCATGCGACAGGTCGTGATTTCCCGACACGGCGGGCCCGACGTGCTCGAAGTCCGCGAGTCCCCCGATCCGACTCCGGGTCATGGAGAAGTCCGGGTACGCGTCGAGGCGGTGGGCATCAACTTCGCCGACATCATGGCCCGCATGGGCCTGTATCCCGACGCGCCGCCGCTGCCCGCGGTCGTCGGCTTCGAGGCGGCCGGCCGGATCGACGCGGTGGGCGAGGGCGTCGACGGAGACCTGCTCGACCTGCCGGTGATCGCCCTCACGGGCAGCGGCGCCTATTCAGACGTGCTTTGCCTGCCCTCCGCTCGGGTGTTTCCGCGTCCGGGCGGCATGTCGGCCGAGGACGGGGCGGCGATGCCCGTCGTCTACCTCACGGCCTACGTCGCGCTGTGCGTGATGGGATCGCTGAACCGGGGCGAGCGGGTGCTGGTCCAGAACGCCGGGGGCGGCGTCGGGCTGGCGGCGCTCGACATCTGCCGGCTTCGCGGCGCCACCGTCTACGGCACCGCGTCTGCCTGGAAGCACGAGGAGCTCCGGGAGCGAGGCGCGGCCGGCTGCATCGACTATCGGACTGCGGATGTCCGGGCCGAAGTCCTGCGGCTCACCGACGGCGAGGGTGTGCACATGGTTCTCGACCCGCTCGGAGGCGCTTCGTGGAAGACGAGTTACGGCTGCCTGTGTCCTACCGGGCGCCTCGTGATCTTCGGGATGTCGCGCGGAGCGGCCAGCGAGAGCGGCAGCAAGCTCGACATGGTGAAGGCGCTTCTCCACGTGCCGTGGCTCACCCTCAACCCGTTGAGTCTGCTTCGCGACAGCCGGGCGGTCGTCGGCGTGAATCTCCAGCAGATCAGGGGTCGCGATGAAGACGCGGTGCGCTGGATGTCCGAGCTTCTCGGCTGGTACGAGGCGGGCGTGCTCCGACCGCGGGTCGACCGCATGTTCCCGTTCGACGAGGCGGCCGACGCCCACCGGTACATTCAGGAGCGGAAAAACCTGGGGAAGGTCCTGCTGGTGCCGTGAGAGTGCGGGCCGCCCCGATCGTCGCCGCGGCCTTCGCCGCTTTCGCCGCCGCCTGTGCCTCGGCGGCTGCGCCGCCCCCCGGCTCCGTTCCACCGGGCACACTCGTCGGAGGTTGCGGCCCGATGCCTGGGCTCATGGCGCTCTACATCCTTCCGTTTCCGGCGGGCGAGACGCACTCGCTGACCCAGGGGAACTGCGGGGCGGAGTCGCACTCGGGTCGGTTCCGGTACGCGTTCGACTTTCGGATGCCCCCGGGAACGCCGGTCGTCGCGGCCCGCGACGGGGCCGTCGTGGTCGTGCGTGACGATCGCCCGGACGACACCGGGCGCATCGGCGATGAGAACCTCGTGATGATCGAACACGCCGACGGACAGCTGTCGCGTTACATCCACCTCGTCCAGCACGGCGCGCGGGTACTCGAAGGAGACCAGGTCGCCGCCGGTGACACGATCGGGCTGTCCGGCAACTCCGGCCGCAGCGTTTTTCCGCACCTCCATTTCGACGTGGCCGACCACTGTGATCGCGCCGGCTGCCGGACGATCCCGGCCGCGTTCCGGAACGCCGACCCTGCCGTCCCGACCGGGCGTGGGCCGGTGAAAGCCCGGGCGCCGGAGGCGCCGTGAGCACCCCGGGGGGAGCGGCCATGGACCGGGCTTCGGACGCCCTCGCTCGCGGAGGGCTGTTCGCCGGGCCAGCCCTCTTCGCCGCCCTTGCCCTTTCGCCGCCGCCGGATGGACTGAGCGAGACGGGCTGGTCGGTCGGTGCCGTCGCCGCCTGGATGGCCGTGTGGTGGTTCAGCCAGGGGGTACCGCTCGGCGTGACGGCACTGCTGCCGGCCATCCTGTTCCCGGTGCTGGGCGTCGCGGACCTCGGCGACGTGACGGCCCCGTACGCGCATCCGCTGATCTTCCTCTTCCTCGGGGGCTTCGTGGTGGCCCTGACCATCGAGCGCTGGAACCTGCATCAGCGGATCGCCATCAGGGTGATCGGACTCGTCGGGGAGCGGCCGGACCGCCTGATCGGCGGCTTCATGCTCGCGACCGCCGGTCTCAGCATGTGGGTCAGCAACACGGCGACGACCCTGATGATGGTCCCGATCGCTTTCAGCGTGATCTCCCTCGTCGAAGCGGACAGGTTGAACGAGGATCGCGCCGCCCGTGAGCGATTCGCGCGCGGCCTGCTTATCGCGATTGCCTATGCCGCGAGCATCGGCGGCCTCGCGACGCTCATCGGCACGCCGCCCAACGCATTTCTCGCCGCCTACATGAGCGAGGTGTACGGCGTCGAGATCGGTTTCGGACGCTGGATGCTGCTGGGGCTGCCGATCTCGATTGCCTTGCTCGGCATCGCCTGGGGACTGCTTACCGGGGTGCTCTTTCCGACGGGAGACATCGAGCTGGGCGCGGTCCGATCGGGGCTCGCCGACGAGCGCGCGCGGCTGGGAGAGATGGGACGCGGCGAGCGGATGACCGCGGGCCTGTTCGCCGCAGTCGCCCTCCTGTGGGTGTTTCAGCCCCTCGTCGCCCGGGTCGTGCCGATCAGCGACACCGGGATCGCGCTCGCCGCCGCCGTCTCCGCCTTCGTGCTTCCGGTCGACCTGCGGAAGCGCGAGTTCCTCATGGATTGGCCCCACGCGGTCAAGCTGCCGTGGGAGATCCTGCTCTTGTTCGGAGGGGGATTGAGCCTGGCCCACGCGATCGACACGACGGGGCTTGCCGGCTGGCTCGGGGGGTTGCTCTCCGCGCTCGAGGGGCGCCCGCTGCTGCTGGTGGTTCTCGTCTGCGCGGGGCTCGTGGTGTTCCTCACCGAGCTGACCAGCAATACGGCGACGGCCGCGGTGTTCGTGCCGATTGCCGCGACGCTCGCCGTGGGCCTCGGGCTCGATCCGCTGACCCTGGCCGTGCCGGTCACGCTCGCGGCGAGCTGCGCCTTCATGATGCCGGTCGCGACGCCGCCGAATGCCATCGTGTTCGCCGCCGGCCGCCTGACCGTGCTGCAGATGTGCTACGCCGGCTTCCTGCTGAACATCATTGGCACACTGATGCTGGCCGGGGCGGCCCTGTACCTGCTGCCGATTGTGTTTCCGGTCGGCTGAGGGACCGAGCTGACCCGTCGGCTGTCATTTCCAGCTCAGGATCCGAAGGGCAAACTCACCACGCGGGCGAAGACCGGAATGTCCGTCTCGCCATCGGCGGGACGCACCTGTAGCTCGTCGCCGGGCTCCAGCTCTCGGCGCACGTAGCCGAGGCCGATCCAGCCGTGGGTCGGCGACTCGACGGCGGACGTGACCGAGCCCACGACCTTCCCGTCCGCCACCAGCTCGTCGCCGGCGTGTAGTGGAGGCCCATTCGGCGACCCCTCCACCCGGATCCCGAACAGGTTTCGGTTCACGTGTCCGCGGTAGTGGATACGAGCCAGGACCTCCTGGCCCGTATAGCAGCCCTTCGCGAAGCTGACCCGTTCCGGCACCAGCCCGGTCTCCTGGGGCAGGTTGTCCTCCGTGACGTCCCGGCCGAACACCGGGATGCCGCTCTCGATTCGCCACAACTCCCACGCTTTGGCGCTCGCCTCCGGGAGGTCGAGTCCGTGCGCGGCTTCCGGCGGCAGGTAGAGATCGAAGCCCTCGGGCGGCCGTACGGCGAGGCCACCCCGGTACCGGGCCACCGCCCAGTGCGAGCCGTCGCGCGCCGTATAGGTGGGCCCGTCGAGGGCGACCAGGACCGGGTCCGTACGTTCGCGCTCCATCGCGAAGGGTCCGCGGATCCGCACGACCCGAAGTCCCGTGGGCTCGAGGCGGGCGAAGCGGGGCGGAAGGTAGCGGGACAAATGGTCTTCGAGATCTAGCCAGGCCGCCTCCGGCACGTCCAGCAGCACCCCCTGTCCGACGCGCGCGATCACCGCGTCGGCCAGCACCTTGCCCTTCGGGGTCAGGATGAGCGTAGGGAAGGCGGCGTCGGAGTCGGTCGCCTTGAGATCCGCGGTCACGAGTCCGTTCAGCGCCTCGATCGCCCGGTCTCCCGTGACGTCGAACACGAGCCGACTGGCGTCCTCGTAGGCCGCTACTTCATACGCGAGCGCCTCGTAGCCGGGCGCACTCGAAGTACCGCCGTGTTCAGAAGAGCCGGCCGCCATCGGGCACCTCCTTTGTCGGCACGACCAGGATGGGTTCGCCGCCCTCGTCGGGAACGCCGAGCGTCAGGCACTCCGACATGAACCCCGCGATGTTGCGCGGCTTGAAGTTCAGCACGGCCAGCACTTGCAGGCCGTGCAGGTCGTCGAGCTCGTAGCGGGGGGGCAGGCCGGCGGCCGATCGCCGCGTTCCCACCTCGGATCCGAAGTCGATCGTCAGGCGGTACAGAGGTTTGCGGGTGCGCGGGAACTCTTCGGCCTCCACGATCGTGCCCACCCGGATCTCAACCCGTTCGAAGTCCTCCCACGCGATCTTCATCGGCTCCGCGCCCCTCCCGTGAAGGTTCAGCTCGTCGGCGTCTCCTCGGCGCCGGCGAAGTCACCCGCCCGGAAGATCGAGATCCGCGACGGATCGATGTGGCGACGCACGGCGGCGTTGAGTTCGTCGAGCGTCAGCGCCCGGACGGCCTCCTCTTCCTCTTCGGTGAAGTCGTAGGTCCGGTCCAGGTAGAGCTGCGAGTTCAGGGCGTTCGCGACGGTGCCGTCGTTCGCCCTCGAATTCTGCTGCGAGTCGAGCCAGCCCTGTTTCGCCGCCTCGAGCTCATCTTCCGTGAAACCGTCTGCGAGCACTTCTTCGATCACGTCCCGGAACGCGGCGACCACGGCGTCGGCGTTCTGCGGGGCGAAGATCGCATAGGTCAGAAACTGGCCGGAGTCGTCCAGTGCCGGGGCGCCGAAGCTGGACCCGACGCCGTAGGAGAGCCCCTCCTCCTGCCGGATCCGCGTCGCGAGCCGCGAGCTCAGGAACCCGCCGCCCAGCATGTAGTTGCCGAGCTCCAGGGCGGGGTAGTCCTGGTCGGAATCGCTCATCTTCACCGGCTGGGCCGCGATCATCATCGCGTTCTCCTTGTCCGGCGTCTCGATGTCCTGTTCGACGGTCGTCAGCTCCTCGTACGGATTGGCGATGCGCTCGAACGGCTGCTTCGCCTTCCAGGAACCGAAGGCTTCCTCCAGCATGCTCTTCATCTCGTTCGCGTCGAAATCTCCGACGATGCTGATCGTGCCGTTCTGGGCGCCGTAGAAGTCGCCCCAGAACGCCTTCACCTGGTCGAGCGTCACGTCTTCGATCTGCTGCTTCCGCTCCTCCAGGGTCGGCACGTGATATGGGTGTCCCTCGGGCCAGTCATTCATGTGGCGCTGATAAGCGGTCACAGCCCGAGCCTGGGGGTCCGCCATCTGGCTCTCGAGCGAGGCCAGGCGCTCTTCCTTCAGCGTCGCGAACTCGGCAGCCGGAAACGACGGGGTCTCGAGCATCTCGGCCACCAACCGGACCACGTCGGGCAGGCTGGCACGCACCGTCTGGATGGAACCACTCACGCTCGTCGGGCCGCCACCCATCCCGAACTGGGCCTTCAGCCGGTCAAGCTCGTCCTCGATCTCCTGCCGGGTGTGAGTCTCCGTGCCACGCCGGAGCATGGCGGCGACGAAGCCCGACGCCGGCGACCGGCCCATGAGCGCGTCTTCGCTACCCATCCGGAACGTGAAGCGCATCGTGACCGCGTCGCCCCGGTTCTCCTTGGGCAGCAACGCCAGTTCGAGGCCGTTAGAAAGTGTCGTCCGCTCGGTGCGGACGTCGATGTTGGCCGGGCTCGGATCGAACGCCTCTCCCGCCGCGACGGCCTCGCGGCCCTCATAGCCCGCGACCATCTGCTCGACATCCGGCGTCTGCGGCACCTCGGCGCGCATCGGCGTCTCGTCGACCGGATGGAAGTAGCCCATCGTCCGGTTGGTCGGGATGAGATAGGTCGCCGCCACGCGGCGTACCGCGTCCGGTGTCACGTTCTCGAGCCGGTCGCGATCGAGGAAGAACAGCCGCCAGTCTCCCATCGACGTCCAGGTGCTGAGTTGGAGCGCGATCCGCTGCGGATTGTTGAAAGCGAGCTCGATGTTCTTCAGGTAGTCGGTCTTCGCACGCTCGACCTCCTCCTGGGTCGGCGGCTGGTCGCTGCCGATCGCAGCGAGCGCGCCAAGCATCGCGTCGGTCGCCGGCTGCAGCGGCTCGCCCTTCCGGACACGGGCCCAGGTGTAGAGCACCCCGGGCTCCCGCAGCTGCCAGTCAGAGGCACCGGAGCTCGCGGCGAGGCCCTGCTCGTCGAGCGCCTTGTAGAGGCGGCCGGAGGGCTCGGTGCCGAGGATGTGGGAAAGCACTTCCACGGCCGCGAATTCATCGGCGGAGCCGGCCGGCACATGGAACGCCGCCATCGTGATCTGCTC
>Ga0210123_1000157_pt1 | contig 44382 bp, 43 predicted proteins | sample Muzzi_PWB_D2_FD_185535 | JGI IMG/M metagenome (GOLD analysis project Ga0210123, IMG submission 185535) | Wetland microbial communities from San Francisco Bay, California, USA, that impact long-term carbon sequestration - Muzzi_PWB_D2 (SPAdes) | ecosystem: Environmental > Aquatic > Marine >... | reverse complement strand
GCCAAAGAACGCACGAAAAGGAGTTTATGGGAAATGACCAGGGCTGCTTTTCGGTTTCATTCGGTGACCTCCATGGAGAGCATACTGCGGGCAATTGCTTATGGTGCCAAGGAGGCATGGGGCACATAACGAAACCCAAGCAGCAGAAAAACTCATTGTCAAAGATCAAAGCAAGCTGCCATGAAAAACTTGATTTTTCATGGAGCGATGGTGTGGTGTTCCCAGAACACACCAATTTTTAGAGGAAAGTGCCATATTGCGTAAGCTAACCACAGCAAATGCCCTTTCCTTGATGTGAAATTCGACCTACATCAGCAAAATCCGGCTGAATTTATGATTTTGCTGCTCAGCATATGTCTAAAACGGGAATTGCTGGGGTAAAAGCAAAGTTGCCGGATGATCGGAAATTATCTATAACCATGGCATAAATCGAGAATAAACTTCACAAAGACAAAAGGAAGATCCGAGCCCTTTTTGGTCCATTTTTCCCCTTTTTCGAGATATTTCGGAGGCGCTGGTGATTTCCTCTGCCCCCAGTCAGCCATGCCTCTATCCCTCTTCGAGTTTCTGGGCATAGATATAGAGGTTCTCCGGCTGTGGTTGCCATTTACCGCTAACAAATTCATCACGTACCTGCCTGGCCTTCTCACGAACCATCTCCTCCGTCGCCAATACCCGGTGATTCTCTATCAATTGCTGTGGTTCCGGTGCCTCCACCAGAATACGGCACCCCAGTTCCATTAAAATAGCCTTGACCTGGGGCTGGGTTATATCATACACCCCCTCACGCAGGGTCGGCGAGACACCAAAGGTCTCTATCCAGACCCTGGAGAGCCGCTCTGAGAGAAAAGGCACCCAGGGAATTTTGCAGTGACCTTCCCAGCCGTTGCGGGCATCCTGGGCGCGAATGGCAATAATTCCGTCTGGCCGGGTAACCCGGACCATTTCACGAATGCATCTGCCGGGATTGGCGATATGCTCAAAGACATACCATGAACAAACCGCACTAAACGAATCGGAGGGAAAGGGCAATTGTTCACCATTGGCCACCAGACATCTTTTCTTCCAACTCCCGGGGCTGCCGGTGTAATCGACGAGGTGCCTGTATCGGACAATTTTCCCAGGAAGAATATCCACACCACGGATATCCATGTCCCGTCTCAGTCCTTCCAAAACGAAATAACCGACACCGCTGCCGAAATCGAGAATGGGACCATCAAGAGCAGGGGGAGAAAAATCCAGTAAGGTTCGGCTGAACTGATTCCACCGAGTCTGTCCTTTTTTGATCTTTTTGGGATTAAGGATCGATTTCCTGCTGTATTTTGAATTTGCGGACGAGGTGTCGGTGGATATTGAGGTGATTCGTGTCATAACGGTTGTGGGTATTACCAGGTAAAATGAGGTGCAGCAGGAAACCACTGATAGACTAAGGGTGCACACATCACCAAGAAAATCAACATCAAGGGGCAGTTTTCGGTCGTACCCGGACCAGACCTAGCTGCCCTGGCAGCAATGCGCCACTCTCGGAATACAAAATCTTTGCATCATCATAGCGTCCTCCTCAGAAATTATTCGGGATAGAGCAGACTGGCTGCCAACACGCAATCTACTCTATAATGCATATAAATCTATTTTCCCCTGCCGATTGTCAAGGTCTCTATGTTATTTGGCAGAATCAAGAAGTATTGGCTTGCAGGCGCAAAGTGCACTACACTATGGGGTTGTCGTAAAACCGATCCCTGGTGAAGATCGGATCTGTCGATTATTCTAAGCGTGACTGACCCTCTAAAAAGGAAAGAGAGCCATATGAAATGTCCAAAATGTAAAGACCAGGATTTGAGTAAGAAAGATGCCGGCTCACCAGCTAACTGCTCCAAATGTGGCGGCATGTGGCTTGAGTACAATGCGTTACCTGTTTTTATGGAGAGTATTAAATCTACGCCGGATGTACCAACGGGCTCTGATTTAAAAGATGGGAGAACAGGCTTGTGCCCGTCAGGCCATGGGATCATGATTCGGGCCAAAGTTGATGTCGACAATCCTTTTTACCTCGAAAAATGCACTGGTTGTGGCGGCATCTGGTTCGACAATGGGGAGTGGCAACGAATCAGAAATCTTGATCTTGCCGAAAACCTCAATGATCTCTGGTGCAAGTCCTGGCAAATCAAACAACGCAAAGAGAAAGATCGCCAAAACTACCTGGAAACGAACAGAAAATTGTTCGGAAATCAGCTTTTCGATCAGGTAATGCACCTCTCGGAACTGTTAAAGGATCATCCGGAAAAGGGCCGGGCCATTGCCCTTCTGCAACAAGAGATATTACAACAGGGTAAAGAGTAGCGGAGCTTCCACAAAACATCGGCAGACTACGCGACGGCTACCTGGGAATTTTTCATCGACTTGATCTAGAGCTGGTGAAATTTTCACATAAATGTTGCACCATCCACAGCTATCTTAACAATAACCTTATGAATCTCCCCTGACGATATCAGGGGCATATGGGCGTCTTCCGGGAAAAAGACCGCAAAGGCGCCGCTTTTTGTCGCCAGCCAGGCATCCGGTTGGTCGGCAAAAAACTGGAGATCCGTTTCCGGGTCGTAGGGTCCGGCCGGTTGGGTACAGGAGGCTTTTGGTCTCCAGCCCATTGTATCCATGCCGGTTACTATATATTGGATATCGATATATTTTTCATGGGTCTCCAGTTGCGCGTCTTCTTTTTTCCGGCCGGGGTCCCTTGCCACAATGGCATAGATCCGGTCCCCATCTATCGCATATTTATCCACCGGCAACTGCCCCAGGTCGACACGCGCAAGAAACGCAAAGGCCTTGGCAAAGCCGGGGTGCAAGGCGAAATATTGATGGGCATTGGGTAGGACATCCAGAATCATAATCAGTCTCTCTTTCTTCTATCTCAAGGTATTTATACCCTCTTTGTCAGTGACGATGCGGCTTCTCAGGACCGATATCGAGCAGATCTTCCATATAGGCCCGTTTGATCTCGGCTACGCTCCAGGCCTGGGCAATACAGCCGCGAGGGGTGTGCGGGGCATCGCCGTCGAAGATCTCCGAAATCTGACCTATACCGGCTTCTGACAGATGACCGCGGATGGCCTCCATCATCCTTAGCCCCTGTTTCCGGCCCGACTTCCCCCTGATCCGCACCAGGGCCGTAAGATACGGACCGAGCAGCCAGGCCCATACCGTCCCCTGATGATAGGCCGAGTCACGCAGGAACTGATTGTTGCGGTACTCGGGGTGATAATCAGGATCCTGGGGGGAAAGGCTTCTTAAGCCCACGGGGGTCAGAAGATGTTTATCGACGGTAGCAAGCACCATTCTTGCCCGATGTTGCCCCAGCAGCGTGAACGGCAGACTCAAGGCAAAAAGCTGATTGGGCCGAATGGCGGCATCCCGTCTTTCCCCATCGACGACATCGAAAAGATACTTGCCTTCGGCATTCCAGAATGCCCGGCTGAAATGTCTTTTGACCTTGTCAGCCAGATACTGGTATCGCTCGGCCTTTTTTCGTCGCCGGATCGTTACCAGCAGGTGAGCATAGATGGCCAGTGCGTTATACCACAGGGCGTTGATTTCAACCGCCTTGCCGTTTCTCGGGGTAACCACCCAGCTGCCAACCTTGGCATCCATCCAGGTAAGCTGGACATCCGGCTCTCCAGCGGCCAGCAGCCCGTCGCTGTCCATGTGGATACCATAACGAGTGCCGCGTTGATGCCAATCAAGTATATCGGTCATCGCCGGCAGGAGAGTCTTTTTTAAAAAGGTCTGATCCCCGGTATAGAGATAATACTTATAGGCAGCCACGAAAAACCACAGGCTGGCGTCCACCGTGTTGTACTCGGGTTGTTCCCCTGCATCGGGAAAGCGATTGGGCAGCATGCCCTGATCGATATTTTCGGCAAAGGTCTGCAGAATCTTTGTTGCATCGTCAAATCGTCCGGTGACAAGGGTCAGCCCCGGCAAGGCAATCATGGTATCGCGACCCCAGTCGGTAAACCAATGATACCCGGCGATGACGGTCTTCAAGTCATCGCCGCGCCGGACGACGAACTGATCACCGGCAAGAGTGAGGGCCCGGGTAAGATCGTCCGCCACCGGCAGGGCGGTAAGAAGTTTTTTCCGACGCAGCTCCTCTTCCTGCAAGAGGCTTTCTGCGATCCGGCCGAACGGGATATCAGTCGAAATCACAATGCCGAACCGATCCCCGGCCTCAAGCGAAATGGTAAAAAAACCCGGAGTAAAAAGATCTTCCTGAAAGTCAAGACCACGCTCCCTCTCTTTTCTATACTCAAAATTATAGTACCAATCCGGTCTCGCTTCATAGGCCGCCCCGGGCACGAGCAGGTGCAGGGTCGGTAATTGCAAATAGGGTCGAAAGGACCAGAGATCATCGACATAATCGGCCGCCCGCCGGATTTCCGGGTTGGCATGGGTCAGGCTGTGATAATCCCGGCCGGCGACAAAGGGACGAAGCTCCAGCTGAAAAGCCCCCGGGGCCCGTTCGACCTGGTACAGCAACACGGTGGTATTTTGTCCATGGATGGCGGCGATGCTCTTTAGCAGGACAATACCCCCCGCCTCATAGGTGAACCTTGGCAGATAATCCTGTGAAAAAGCGGTAAGATAGCGATAGCCATGGGGGTGCACGGCCCCCGGGTAGACATTGGTGCCGAGTTCAAAGCGACTGTCCCCCAGTACCAGGGTTTCTTCCAGTTTGGAGAGCAGCACCATCCTGCCGACAGGCGGGCGGGTCGCGGCAACCAACAGTCCATGGTAACGCCGGGTATGCGCATTGCAAATGCTCGATCCGGCCCAACCACCGATCCCGTTGGGTTCCAGCCATTCCCGCCCTATCGCTTCATCAAAATTCTGTGTCACACTTCGATCCAGATAGAGAGACATGGTTTTCCTTTTAACAGGTACTGAAACGGGAATCGGAATTTCCTCAGCCACCGGTAGCAAAACCCGGGTAAAGAGTCATTCCGCCATCAATAAAAAGACTGATGCCGGTGAGATAATCGGCCTGATCCGAGGCCAGCCAGACCGCAGCCCGGCCGATATCCTCCGGCTCGCCGATTCGCCCGTAAGGCACCAGCTGCATCAGGGCCGCATAGGCCTCCGGGGTCTGCCAGGCGCTGGTATTGATCGGGGTACGTATTGCCCCGGGGGCAATGCTGTTGACCCGGATACGATACGGCGCCACTTCCTGGGCAATGGTTTTCATCATCAGCATCACCCCGCCCTTGCTGGCGGCGTAATTGACATGGCCGGCCCAGGGAATGGTCTCATGGACCGAACTCATGCAGATGATCTTGCCGGCGGCACAGGAGATTTCCGGCACCACCCCGCGGCGCTTGAATTCCCGCACCGCTTCGCGGGCACAGAGGAACTGGCCGGTCAGGTTGACACTTATGACCAGATTCCACTGGGCAAGGGTCATTTCGTCGACCGGGGCATCCTGCTGTAATCCGGCGTTATTGATCAATATGTCGATGGTGCCCAGGTCGGCCTTCATCCGGTCAAACATCTCCACGACCTGGTTCTCGCTTGAGACATCGGCCATATGGGCAATGGCCCGACCGCCGTGCTTTTCGATCTCGGCGACAACTTCGGCTGCCTGCTCTTCCCCCCGGACATAGTTGACCACTACGTCGGCACCGGCCTTGCCCAACTCGATGGCCACCGCCCGGCCGATGCCCGAGTTAGCGCCGGTAACCAGGGCCTTTTGTCCCTTTAAGATCTGTATTGCCTGGCACTCCGGCATGACAATCCTCGGCAAAGCATCCGCATCCATACCCATCGTCGACCCTCCTGATTATTACCCCTCCTCCTGCCAGCCGCCCGACTGCTGAATCAATTTGGCGATAAGCCCGGTCCAGCCGGTTTGATGACCGGCACCGAGACCGGCACCGTTATCACCATGAAAATATTCGTTGAAGAGGATATGATCCCGCCAGTGCGGGTCCTCCTGAAAGAGCTGCAGGCCGCCATAAATCGGGCGTTTTCCGTTGCCGTCGCGCAAAAACAATTTGATCAGACGCCGGGACAATTCCGTTGCCACCTCCCCGAGAGTCATCATCTTGCCCGAACCGGTGGGGCATTCCACCTTGAGGCTGTCACTGTAGAAATGGTGGTACTTCTGCAGGGATTCAATAAGCAGATAGTTGATTGGAAACCAGACGGGACCGCGCCAGTTGGAGTTGCCGCCGAAAAGGCCGCTGGTCGATTCCGCCGGCTGATAGTCGATGGTATGGGCCTTATCCCCTGCCCGGAAGGTATAGGGATGTTCGTGGTGCAGCCTGGAGATCGAACGGATGCCGAAGGGGGATAAGAACTCATGTTCATCGAGCATCGGTTTCAGCACCCGGACCAATCGCTCCCGGTTGATGATCGAAAGCAACCGCCGTCCGTTTTCGCCGGGTGATTTAACGCAGGCGACATGGCCCCCGTCTCGCAGATAAATCCGGTTGTCAAAGAACCAGTGCATCCGCCGTTTAAAGACCGGCAGGCTCTCCACCAATTGATGTTCCAGGGTTTCCACGGCCAAAAGAGGCATCAAACCAACCAGCGACCTGACCTTCAGCGGAACCATTCTCCCGTCCGGGATATGCAGGGTGTCATAGAAGAAACCGTCTTCTTCATTCCACAGGCTCAGCCCGCCGCGATAGTCTCCGGTCATGGCCCGGGCAATGCGCAAAAAGTGCTCGAAGAATTTCCCTGCGGTGTCCTGATAGACCGGATCCTTCTCGGCCAGTTCCAGGGAAATCTTCAGCAGGATTAGACAGTAAAAGCCCATCCAGGCCGTTCCGTCCGACTGGTCGATATGCCCCCCGGTGGGCAGCGGCGCACTGCGATCAAAGACGCTGATATTGTCCAGCCCGAGAAAGCCGCCCTGAAAGACGTTGCGGCCATCGCTGTCTTTTTTATTCACCCACCAGGTAAAATTCATCAGCAGCTTGTGAAAGATCCCTTCCAGAAAACGCTGATCGCCCTTGCCCCGCTGCTTGGCATCGATTTTATACACCCGCCATGCCGCCCAGGCATGGACCGGTGGATTGACGTCACCGAACTGCCACTCATAGGCCGGTAATTGTCCATTTGGGTGCATATACCATTCCCGGGCCATCAGATCGAGCTGACGCTTGGCAAAATCTGCGTCGATCAGGGCAAAGGGGATAGTATGGAAGGCCAGATCCCAGGCGGCAAACCAGGGATATTCCCACTTGTCCGGCATAGAGAGAATATCGAAATTATTCAGGTGCTCCCATTCCCGGTTGCGCCCGGATTTCCTTGAGGCGGGCGGTACCGGCTGTCCCGGATCGCCCAGCAGCCACTGTTCCATATCGTAGTAGTAAAACTGTTTGCTCCAGATCATCCCGGCCAGGGCCTGCCGCTGCACGGCCAGCTGTTCCGGCCCGACCTCTTTCTGGACAGCCTGGTAAAAGGCATCGGCCTCGACGAGACGTTGATCAAAGATTCCCTGAAAATCATCAAAAGGACTCTCAAGGATTGAAGGTGAGAGACGCAGGCGAAGCGAACACGAGCCATTGGGCTCAAGACGGCAGCGATACCAGACCGCAGCCTTGGTTCCCTCGCCGGCCGGATTGACCGCCTCGATTGCGTTTTCGACCACGTGTCGGTGGAAACCGTCTTTGACGTAGGGACTGGCATTCGGCCAGGCGAAGAGTCGCTCGCTGTTGGTTTCGTTCTCGGTGAACAGCAGGCCTGGTTCCACCTCCGACTCCAGACGATCTGCATAGAGAAAATAGTCGCCGGCTGCCGGATGGGAGAGATGTACGGCCGCCCCACCCTCCGCGCCGTCGATCTTTTTCAGTACCGGCCGATCCGGCACATCGCCTTTCGGCCCGGCATCATAACCAAAACTCCAGGTATTGCGGAACCAGACGGTGGGAAGCAGGTCAAGGGAAGCCGGTTCCGGTCCGCGGTTATGGGCGGTTATCCTGATCAGGATATCATCGGGATCCACCTTGGCATATTCCACATAAATATCGAAGTAGCGCTGCTCATCGAAAACCCCGGTATCAAGCAGTTCATACTCGAAATCACCGTAACCCCGACGCCTGTTCTCCGCCACAAGCTCGGCATAAGGGAAGGCCCGTTGGGGATATTTATAGAGCATTTTCAGATAGCTGTGTGTCGGAGTGGCATCAAGGTAGAAGTAGTACTCCTTGACATCCTCGCCATGGTTGCCCTCCGGCCCGGCCAGACCGAACAATCGTTCCTTCAGGATAGGATCCCGATGATTCCAGAGGGAGAGGGCAAAGCAGATATACTGGTGCCGGTCGGATAGCCCGGCAAGCCCGTCTTCACCCCAGCGATAGGCCCTGCTGCGGGCCTGATCGTGGGGGAAATAATCCCAGGCGGTACCGGAAGGGCTGTAATCCTCCCGCACGGTCCCCCAGGATCGTTCACTGAGATAGGGACCCCATTTTTTCCAGTTGGCTTTTCGGTGCCGATGGTCGGCAAGTCGTTGGTGTTCGGCAGTCTTTTCCATCGTGTGTCTCCCCAGATTGATCCAGACAGGCGATATATCACCGTTATTAAAAAAGCTAGGGATGAAGCAATGAATGGTTTACGACTTACAGGGAAAGGTACATCGTCCACTATAATTATCCTCCAACCGATTGCAAGATGGAGCAATCGGCAAGACAGAGAGCCCCCTGCAGGACCGCGCACCTTGACAAGGGCGGCAATCCCTCCATGGAGGCTGAATTGCCGGGTAAGTCCAACCGACCAGCGCGTTGATTATTGAAAATATTTTCCACAATGTCTTGTGCAAATATTGTGTTTTATATTGTATAGCAGTACTCTCATTTTTCGCTGGTTTCCGGTATCGGCTGCTGTTCTGGAGAGGCTGCCCGGAATGGGTATCTGTTTTCTGACAGGCAGCGCCGGTTCTATGGTGGCAAATGATCACCTAATATTGGTCAAAGCTTCCTTGGTTTCTTCCAAAACAACAGCATCTCCATGAAAACGAACCTGCATTTTGAGATACTGCCGCAACCCGACGACACAACCTGCGGACCAACCTGTCTCCAGGCATTGTATAGCTACAACGGCGATACCATAGGTCTGGAACAGGTTATCAGAGAGGTTCCGAAGCTGGAAGGCGGGGGTACCCATGCAGTATTGCTGGCAAATCATGCACTCGCAAGGGGCTACGCGGCAACGCTCTACACCTATGACCTGCAGGTCTTCGACCCCACCTGGTTTCTCCTGCCCGCAGCTCAGATGGCTGATAAATTACAGCGCCAGCTTGAGATTAAATTCTCCCCGGCCAGGGAGGTTGCAACCAATGCCTACCTCGACTTTCTCCGGCTTGGCGGGCAGATCCTGCTGGCGGACCTCACGTTGGAGCTGATCCGCGGTTTTCTTAACCGTGAAATCCCGATCCTGACCGGGCTTTCATCGACCTATCTCTACCGTAGTGCCCGGGAAGTGGATCGAGACAACCAGCTGTTATATGATGATATGTACGGTGTGCCAACAAGCCATTTTGTCGTCTTGTCCGGCTACCATGCGAAGACACGAACAGTGAATGTTGCCGACCCGCTGCATCCAAACCCTCTGAGTCGCGATCAATACTATGAGGTAAAACTCAACCGGCTCATCCCGGCAATCATGCTGGCCGCCCTGACCTTTGATGCCAACCTGTTGGTGCTTACCACAAAGTCTAAGAGAAAGAGGAAACAATAGTGTCTATTCTTGTCGTCATTGAAAATCCCGAGGACTGTCCACTTAACCTCGCCGGCATCGAACCGATTGCAGCAAGAACCTACCTGACCGACAGTTCCTTCGCCGCCATGAAGGGTGGTGTCAAGGTCTTCAACATCTGCCGCTCCTACCGTTACCAGAGTATGGGCTACTATGTGTCACTGCTCGCCGAGGCCCGGAGCCACAAATCGATTCCCGGGACGACCACCATTCAGGATATGAAATCGATGGGCATCATCAGGTTGATCTCCGATGAACTCGAAGAGCTGTTGCGCAAGACCTTCAATGGGGACCCCGAGAAAAAGGTATCGGTCAATATCTATTTCGGCAAAACTTCCGACAAAAGATTCGAGGCACTCGGGACTAGGCTCTTCAAATCGTTTCCCGCCCCCTTTCTCCGTGCCGATTTTACCCTGAACACCCAGTGGCAGCTGCAGAACATCTCGCCCCTGTCGGTGCGGGATATCCCCGAATCGGATCGCAGTTTTGCCGAGACGGTGGCCTCGACGTATTTTGCCGGGAAAAAGATTTTTATCCCCAAACGGTCGGTGTCACGCTGGGATATGGCCATCCTGCACAATCCCGCGGAAATTCGGCCACCGTCCGACACGCGCGCCTTGAAACTTTTCACCAAGGCTGCCGAGACCATGGGCTTTGGCATCGAGATGATTACCAAGGAAGATTCAAACCGCTTGTCGGAGTTCGACGCCCTGTTTATCCGGGAGACCACCAATGTCGACCACCATACCTATCGTATAGCCCGCAAGGCCTCGGCGGAAGGGCTGGTGGTTATCGACGATCCACTGTCTATCCTCCGTTGTTCCAATAAGGTCTATCTGGCCGAGCTCCTGTCCCGCTATAAAGTGCCCATTCCCAAGACACTCATTATCCACAGCAAAAACATCGACACGGTGCTGGCGGAACTCAGCCTGCCCTGTATTCTCAAGCAACCCGATTCCTCCTTTTCCCAGGGAGTGATCAAGGTCAAGGACCGGGAGCGGCTGAAGGACGTGGCGCGACAGATGCTGAAAAAATCCGACCTGGTCATCGCCCAGGAATTCATGCCGACCGATTTCGACTGGCGCATCGGTCTTCTGGACGGTAAAGCCCTGTATGCCTGCAAATATCATATGGCCAACAAACACTGGCAGATAATCGGCAAGGACAAGAAAGGGCGCGACACCTTCGGCAAATTCGAGACCTTTCCCGTCGCTCAGGTACCCAAGATGGTCATCCGCACAGCCCTGAAGGCGGCAAAACTGATCGGCAACGGTCTCTATGGCGTTGATCTCAAACAGACCGACAGGGAGGTGGTGGTCATCGAGATCAACGACAATCCTTCTGTAGATGCGGGGATCGAGGATAGAATTCTCGGGGAAGAACTGTACCTGAAGATTATGGATGTCTTTCGCATCCGGGTGGAAGATCAGAAAAAAGGAGGCAAACTCTATTAATACCTTTCTGCTTAAAACCTGCGATACATAACAGGAAATCATTGGATTACAGTACAATCAGAATGGTGGACCTCCCGACAGGAGACTTATCCCCCGCAAAAAAGCGACTCAACAGAGTGCCTCCATATGGGATGATAATTGGAATACATATCTTTCAAGACCACTTCACTCATCAATCTCATGCCCCCTCAACGCAGCCATTAGACAGGAATCAAATACGTATTACTATAGTTGAGAGGGCCTGCGCAGAGAGCTTCCCTTGAGTCTTTTGCAGTGAAAATCAACCCGATCAATACAGTGCATATCCACAATCCATTGCAGACTCTATGTGCTCTGAGGACACTACTATATTTAAAAATTCAACTGACCTTGCCAGGGTTCTCACACCCGACAAGGCGGGAAAGGATAAATAACAATGATTGACGAGATTGAACATAAACTTAAGACCAGACATCTGCGTCTCGATGACTATCCGGCATTGTATGATATCGCTGTCAAGGCGTACAAAGGTGTGTCAGCGCCCTGGACAGAGGAACAATTAGCTCGTTTGATAAAATTATTCCCGGAAGGGCAGGTATGTATCGAGGATAATGGCAAACCTGTAGCTATCGCTTTATCGCTGATCATTGATTTCAGCCTGTTTGGCGATCAGCATTCCTATAATCAAATTGTTCGGGATGGCACCTTTAAATCACACGATCCGGATGGTGATTACCTCTATGGGATCGACGTCTCTGTCGATCCGGAATATCAGGGCATGCGCCTTGGCCGCCGCCTGTATGACGCCCGCAGGGAGCTGGCCGAGAATCTCAACCTCAAAGGCATCCTGCTCGGCGGCCGGATCCCGGGCTATGCTAAACATTCAAAGGAGATGGATGCCCAGCAGTACATCCTTAGAGTAAAAAAACGGGAAATCTATGATCCGGTGCTCACCTTTCAGCTTTCCAACGATTTTCACGTCCGCAACCTGCTCGACGACTACTGGCCGGTGGACCATCCGTCCCGGGGCAATGCAGTTCTCCTTGAATGGATCAATATCTATTACCAGAAAAAAACCAGACTGATCGGCAAAACCAAATCCATTGCCCGACTCGGCGTTGTCCAGTGGAAAATGCGGCGTTTCGAGTCCTTCGCGGATTTCATGCAGCAGGTGGAGTTCTTTGTCGACACGGTGAGCGACTACAAAGCCGACATTGTTCTTTTTCCCGAGCTGCTCAATGCCCCGCTCATCCATACCTACGAAGGCAACAACGCTCCGGAGGCCATGCGCATGTTAGCCGGGTATACCGAGGATATGCGTCAGGCCATGACAGAAATGGCCCTCAGCTACAACATCAATATCGTCGCCGGCAGCGTACCGCAACTGCAAGAGGATGGCAAACTGTACAATGTGAGCTTTCTTTGCCGCCGGGACGGCACCTGGGACAGTCAGGAAAAGTTGCATATCACCCCGGACGAAGCCATCTCCTGGGGATTTTCAGGGGGGCATGAGCTTAAGGTCTTTGATACCGATGTGGGCAAGATCGGCATCCTGATCTGCTATGATGTCGAATTTCCCGAACTGGCCAGGCTGCAGGCGCTAAAGGGCGTCAAGCTGCTGCTGGTACCGTACTGGACCGACACCAAAACCGGATATTTAAGGGTTAGGCGCTGTGCACAGGCCAGGGCTATTGAAAACGAGTGCTATGTGGCCATTTCCGGGAGCGTCGGCAATATCCCCAAGGTCGAAACCATGGGCATACAATATTCACAATCGGCGATTTTCACTCCCTCGGATTTCTCCTGCCCCCACGACTCGATAGCCTCAGAAGCGACACCAGGTATCGAAACGACCTTAATCGCCAACCTGGATCTCGATTTGATCAAGGAAATCAGGGCCATGGGCAGTGTACAAAATGCCGAAAACAGACGTACCGATCTCTATGATCTCCAGTGGATTCATGACAAATAAAGGCCAATGCGCGGACAAGATCCTTTCCTTTCTGGAGAGCTTGAGGAAGAGACTAACAGTGAATTCCCGGAGACTGGATGAGTACAACCATTGAAGAACAAGGATTGATCCACGCCCTGCTTCTTGACGGCAAGGGCGGAGGACGGAAACTCGACTGGCAGCAGATAAACCAGTGGTCTCCTCCACAAGGCGTGCTGTGGATCCATCTGTCCTGCACTGCTCCCGAGGCTACTCGCTGGCTTGAGGAACAGAGCGGGTTGGACCCGCTGATCGTTGAGGCTCTTCTCAGTGAAGGAACCAGACCACGCTCGACTGTGATCGGTACGGGCATACTTCTCACACTGCGAGGTGTCAATCTCAATCCGGGAGCCGATCATGAGGATATGATCTCCATCCGTATCTGGGCCGAGGAAAACAGGATCATCACCACCAGGCGGCGCCGTCTGCTGTCCGTCTCCGATCTTATCGACAGTTTTTCCGCCGGCCAGGGGCCGGTGTCAAGCAGCAATTTTATCAACAGTCTTGCGGAACTGCTGACTTCGTATGTCGAAGAAACGGTGGAGGATATCGAAGACCAGACCTCCGCTCTGGAAGAAAAGGTGATTATCTCCCATGACAGAAAGTTACGCTCCCAGATCACCGGTCTTCGCCGGAAGGCGATTATGCTGCGCCGCTACCTTGCCCCCCAGCGGGAGGCTTTCACCCGTCTTCTAATTGAGAAAATCTCCTGGTTCCCAGAAAAAGACGGGCGGCATTTATATGAAACTGCCAATAGCCTCATGCGCATTATTGAAGATCTCGATTCATTGCGGGAGCGGGCAAACGTGGCCCAGGAGGAGCTGATGAACATTCTCTCGGAACAGTTAAACTCTAGAATGTACACCCTTTCCCTGGTAACGGCCGTCTTCTTGCCACTCAGTTTTCTTACTGGCCTGCTGGGCATCAACGTTGGCGGCATCCCGGGAGCGACAAACAGATGGGCATTTCTGATTGTGGTAATCCTCCTGCTCATCGTCTGTTGCGGTCAGTTTGTCTATTTCAGAAAGAAACACTGGATCTAAATCCAAGCTCCGGAACGCTGCCCCGGAATCGGGGGTGGATTATCGGCTGGATTCCGTCAGCAGTCTTTTTTGCATCAACAGGGCGGTACAACCGTCCTCATAGTAATCCTCCTTGCGACCGCATGCGACATAGCCGGCATTTTCGTAGAGTCTTAACGCCGCCTCGTTCTCCTCACATACCTCAAGGCTGATCCGGTTGCAGTTACACCGCTGGGTCGCCACCTGTTCCGCATAGCCAAGCATGCTGCCGGCCACCCCCTGTTTTCTGGCATGGGTTGCGACGGCGATGGAATACAACCGCAGCTTTCTGCTGTTTTTTCGTCTCAACAGTACCATATACCCCAGAAATGATGAACCGGACTCAGCCTTGACAATAAGACAGTTGGCCCTGGTCAGGAGATATCTGAACTGGCGGCGGGAGATACGATCAGTCGTAAAAAGTTCTTTTTCAAGAGCAGTCAACCGTTGCAGATCATCGGGAGTCGCCGGAGTAATAGCTATCATTGCAGTGTTCCAGTATCTTTATTTGCAGTTCAAGAATAGACAAATTCACCGGAAACAATACTCCGTCCAGAACCGCCGATAGTTCCGACCAGCAGATTGCATTAATGGGGACGATCTTCAATGTTGCAGTATTTCAGGTTGTTTGGGCCGATGTATTTCGCCCGGGGGCGAATCAGTCGGTTATCGCTCCACTGCTCGAGGATATGCGAGGTCCAGCCGACTATCCTGCTAATGGCAAAGATCGGGGTGAACAGTTCCTGAGGCAGGCCCATGGCGTTGTACAGCGAGGCAGAGTACAGGTCGACATTGGGAAAGACCTTAGTCTGATCAAGGACGACTCTTTCAATCTCGCGGGTGATGTCAAAATTCTTCGTCTTGCCGATATGGCTGGTGATCAAACGGGCCTGCTCCCGCAGCACGCCGACCCGGGGGTCTTCGCAGGAGTAAACCCGGTGGCCGAAACCGGGTATCTTGATCTTCTTCGCCAGCTTTTCCAAAACAACCTTTTCAGCATTCTCCGGCGTGCCGATCTCATTGATGAGCTGCATGACCTCCATATTGGCGCCGCCATGGAGCGGCCCCTTCAACGCACCTATTGCCGAGGTAACCGAAGAATAGATATCTGCCAGGGTCGCCGCCGTCACCCGGGCGGCAAAGGTGGAGGCATTCAGTTCATGATCCGCATGGAGAATGAGGGCGATATCCAGGGCTCTCTCCATCATCGGGTCAGGCTCTTTGCCCTGCAGGGTATAGAGAAAATTAAAGGCTATGCCATGACCCGGAATCGGATTGATCGGTTCGAAGCCCTGGCGCAGTCGCTGGTGTGCGGCAATAAGCAGCGGGATACGCAGGGTAAGACGCTGTCCCTTGCGCAGACAGGCATCAAGGCGGGTATTGCCGCTTTCCGGATCCCAATGTCCAAGGGACGAGACGGCGGTGCGAATGACTTCCATAGGTGTTGCCGCTTTGGGAAACATCCTGAGAATCATGATCGTTTCCACCGGCAGGGACATTGAGCCGGTAAAGCCATCGAGAAAGGCGGTAAATTCACGCTCACGCGGCAGACATCCATACCAGAGCAGATAGGCAACCTCCTCAAAAGAACTCTGTTGTGCGAGTTCTATTGCATCATACCCCCGGTACACCAGCCGCCCATGATCGCCGTCAATAAAACAGATCTCGGATTCACATGCAATAATGTCGGCAAGTCCTGCTTCCGCCTGCGTTTTTTCACCTCTCTTGCTGCTTTGTGTCACAACATTTTCCTTTGCAAAGATTATAAACAACCTAAAAGAGCGTTCCGCTCTGTTTCAAATACCTGTACTTTCGCGCGCAGTTCAGGTGATTGCAGGGGAAGGCTCCTCTGCAATCACCTATGCAACGAGATTAATCGTCAAACAGAATTTCGCCATAGTAGTCGTCCGGATCATAGTCGGCTTCAAGCATGGTGAGAACGACCGGCTCTTTTGAGGTGAGCACATATTCCGTCCCACACTCGTAGCAGACTATAGCGTCTCCTTTGCTGAAATAATACTCGATCGGAATAAACTCCATGCAAATCTCGCATTTCGCAAATCGTTCCCTGTCCCCCTGGTGCTTATTGAACTTTCCCATGGCAGCCTCCTGTGTATGTTTGAGTCATGGATAGTAGAGCAATTTCACATAACAAGAAGCGTGCCACTTTTGAATTTCAATTATCGAATTGAAATTACACAACAATAGTCTTCCAGGTATAGCCAGTGCAACCAGGCAGCAACTATCAGGATTCCGATTGACGAGCCATATCTTGCGCCAATACCATGTAACTATTTGGAAAAACAAGGATGGATGGAATTTTTCCGATATACTCAAATTATTCCGATTTCCGAAAATCTTCTTTCTTCAAGCCATAAATTTTCATTTTGTTGTAGAGGGCACGCGGGGTCAAACCGGCCAATTGTGCCGATTCGCCGATACGGCCATCGGTATAATCGAGGAGTTCGACCAGATATTTTCGTTCCGCGGCCTGGGAGAGATGGGTTTTGTAGGATTTCAGTGTGGTCCCCGGGCTAAAGGCATGTTCATTCCCCTCAGCTCCATCCAGAACGGATGGGGAATGCGGCAGACCGGGGATATGGATAAGATCGGCGCTGATAATCTCACTGTCGGCAAGCATGACCGCCCTTTCGATAACATTCTGCAACTCCCGGATATTTCCGAACCATGGTGCTGAGAGGAGGATTTTTTTCGCCAGCCTGTCCAGGCCCTTGATGTAATCCCGGCCATCCTTTTTCTTCTTGTTGATAAAATGCTGGGTCAGCAGGGGAATGTCCTCAATCCGGTCGCGAAGCGGCGGAACGTGGATCAAAAAGACCGATAGCCGATAATAGAGATCGGAGCGCAGCCGGCCGGTGTTGACAAGTTCAAAAGGATCGGTGTTCGTTGCGCCAATCACCCTGAAATCAGTGGTCACTTCACTATTCCCGCCCAGACGCTGCAGACTTTTTTCCTGCAGGACACGCAACAGCCGTACCTGCATGGCAGGCGACATGGATTCAATTTCATCGAGAAAAAGCGTTCCGCCGGCGGCATGTTCAATCTTACCTATCCGACGGCTGGTTGCTCCGGTAAAAGCGCCTTTTTCGTAGCCGAAGAGTTCAGATTCCAGCAGGGTATCCGGCAGGGCTCCGCAGTTGACCGCCATAAACGGCCCCGATCTGCGCCGCGATTCGTTATGGAAAATATTGGCGAGGAGTTCTTTGCCGGTTCCCGTCTCCCCCTGCAGGAAGATGGGGGATTCGGTTGGTGCAATATCTTTGATGAGATCGACCAATTGCTCCATCAGCGGACTCTTGGTGACGATCGCTTCTCTGCCCGGCTGGGCCTGAATATAGCCGGCCAGATACCTCTCTCTGTTCTGCTCCCTCAGATCCCGCATCAGCTGGGAAAACACCTCGGCGCACCGGCCGACTTCTTTTTTTGCCAGAACAGTGATCTTATGTAGATGCTTGAATGTCGACTCAGGGACGGCAGCTTTCTGCCCAAGATACAGGAAGATATGCGGCGTATTGTGGGTAGCCATCAGTTCGGGGAGTGCTATCTCGCCGAATTCTGGGTGGTCATATTCGATTATCCAAATATCGAAAATGCGGGAAAAGGCCGTTGCGTAAAACTCTGCTGAAGAGTTGATGCAGAGAAACCGGCAGGTCATCGATGAAAAATCGGCAATGAGTTTTTCACGTTCCTCTTCAAGACCGAATATGAGAATATTGTACATGGTTGATCAACCGGGGAAAAAAAGACTGCCTGACAAAATTGCTTTCAACGGAGCTCCTTGGTTTGACAGCTCAATCAAAAAAATCACATGTTTTTCTTTGCTTATACTCTATTTTCCGGTTGCTTGAAAAGAAAGACCTTGGATGGGGACGAAAATTGCAACAGCATCCGTCCCTCCGGCAGACAGGAATGATAGTTACGCCAGGAGCTCAGGACTACTGAAAAGTGCGGATAAACCTGCGATCAATCCAATCTTTGAGACGAAAAGCAGTTTTCCCCGAAAACGTTATGGACCATTTGGACAGGACCCCCTCGCCGTCGCCAAGGTTGTAGATAAGCAGATATTTGCCGCCGGGGGAGAATGTTTCCAGCTCCCTGCCTTCCAAGGCAGCCAGCAGATTATTGTACAGGACCGGATTCTGCCGGACAGCGTACACCCCCACCTTGTCGAGCGGCTGGGGCTCGAAATGGATACAGTCTCCCCCACCGAAAATGTTTTCGTAGCGTTTTGACCGCAGGTACGCGTCCACCAGCAACCCGCCATCCGAGCCGACCGGCAGGCCGGACCTGGCAAAAATCTGCGAAGGTTGAACTCCCAGTGCCGGGAAAATAATATCTGCCGGATAGCGTTGTCCGTTCTCAAGGAGCAGTCCATTGTTTTCTATCTCCTGGACATATCCGCCGTCTACAATCTCAATCCCTTTGCGCTCAAGTATTTTCCTCGTCAGACGACGTACCATGGCCGGTCTTCCGGACATGAAATGGTGTCCGCCGAACAGCTGGATTTTCGGTAGCTGTCGACCCTGCTCGCGGCCCAGCTGATGTACATTCCCGGCAATTTCTATGGCCGATGGCCCGCTGCCGATAATGGCTATGGTGATTTTTTTCGCAGCTGACAGGCTGATGATCCGCTGTCTTGCCACCAGCAATTCCTCAATCGGCTTGGCGGTGAAAATGTTGCCCGCATCTCCTTTGATCATCTCCCGGGGCACATAGGAGCCGGCGTTACAGGAAAGGACATCGTAGGGGATCTCTTCTTTTGTTCGCTCCAGCAGGACCCGTTGCCGGTGGGGATCGATCCTGTAGGCCTTGCCGAGGATGAATCTCCCGCCTTGTTGCTCAACCAGCCGGCGGGTGGCAAAACGGATATCATCGGGGCTGTAGGTTCCCCCCAGCATGCCCGGTCCCATGCCGCTGTAATAATGGTACTCGGACGGTTGGATGACGGTTACCCCGAACCCCTTTGCCGTAAAGGTCTGCAGATTAGCCAGGGTAACCATATGGGCATGCCCCCCACCGATAAGGACGAGCTGTCTGGTCATATAAGCTCCTGCTGCTGATCGATATAACTGCTCAATCTGGCGATGTGGCTGCGTTCTTCCTCGGCAATCTGCCGCAAGACTTTTCCGGTCCCACCCTGGTCACTTCTTTCCGCCGCCCTCAGATAGAGGTCGAGTGCCTGTGCTTCTATTGCCAGGGCCAGGCCAAGTACCTCAATTTCTGAATTGACATCGATCTGGTAGAGCTGCAGGTACTCTTCTGTGGTGAGTCCCCCCTCCATGGCCGGTTCGGCAATTTCTTTGGCAAACTCCACCACGCTGACATCACTGCCGGTCATCTCGTTAAAGAGTTCCACCAGTCGCTCTTGATGCAGGATCTCAATGTCGGCGAGTTTACCAAAAAGTGACCTGGTTGCAGCGAGTGTCACTTTCTCCTGCATGGAGAGGTAGAAATCTCTGAGGCCCATCTCCAGCCCGAAACCAATGGTGATCGTCTCTTCGGGACCCTCTTTGCCGGTAAAGAGATGTAGTCCCGTCTCCTCGCCTCCAACCGCCACTTCCTTCTTCCAGGCCTTAATGCCGCCGGTCAGATTATACACTTTGCGAAAACCTCTACCGATCAGTTTTTGCGCAGCAACCCGGCTACGCACGCCGCTTGCTCAATAGATAACAATCGGATTGTCCTTTTCGAGCTCAGCCAACCTCTTTTCCAAATCCCCGAGCGGGACGAGCTTTGCCCCCGGCAGATGTCCCCGGGCATATTCTTTTGGCTGACGAACATCGAGAAAAACAACGTCACGTCGATGGGTTGGTTCGGCCAGTCGGTTCGCCTCTTCCCAGGTAATGGACTTGATTGGGGTAAAAAACTGCAACCATTTCATAGTATGCTCCTCAGTGGCCTACTCTTTAAGACCTGTAATAAAAAACACCAATTCATGAGATAATATTAAAATCCGTGGGCCAACAGACAGTACCGGACAAGACTCGGCTGCTTGGCATGCGGCATCGTCCAAGAAAATTTTTTATTGCAGGACATCAAAATTCTCCCCAGAATCCTGTCCCCTTCGGTATACTGTTGTCTAAGAAAAATGAATATCTCTTAAATGTGCATATGTTATATTGAGTCACTTCAGCCCCAGTGTCAAGACAGGAGATACAGACAGGAGTGGTTTACTCCTTAAAATCTGCGAGAAAAAGCCATTGCCAGACGGCTTGATTATCATTTCTAAAAAACATCATTTTACCGCAACAAGATGAAATCAACTGACCTCGAATCGTCCCGGACAAATCACCGTTTCTGTCTTCTGTGCGGCAATCCCCTCTCTTTTGGTCTGAAATTCCAAAAGAACGGGGAAGGCGCCGTTTCCACCACCTTCACCGGTAACAACAGCCTGCAGGGACACACCGGAATCATGCATGGGGGCGTCCTCTCGGCCCTGCTCGACACCGCCATGGCCCAATGCCTCCTGCACCAGGATATAGAGGCGGTGACGGGAGAACTGAACGTTCGCTATCTCGAGCAGGTGGACTGCGGACGGACCCTGGACATCAGGGCCTGGATAGATTCCTCCCTTCCCCCACTCTATCATGTTAAATCACAAATCCGCATAGGCAACAAAATAGTCTGCAAGGCAAAAGCCAGGTTTATGCAACGAACTCCCGGGGGTGACGACTCGATAATGAAGACGGACAGCAGGACGAAACAAAAGAGGGGAGAGAAAAATGGCAACGACACGAAATGAGTATCTGGATGAACACCGGAACCAATTCATAGAGCAGTTGCGGGAATGGCTGGCAATACCGAGTATCAGCTCTCTCTCCGAACATAAGGACGATGTGCACCGGGCTGCCGTCTGGGTCCAACAGAGGCTGATTGCCGCCGGGTTTTCCGAGACAAAAATCATCTTAACCGCAGGGCATCCACTGGTCTACACCGAATGGCTGGTCGACGGGAGCAGGCCGACTCTGCTCATTTACGGACATTACGACGTTCAACCGGTGGACCCGCTTGACGAATGGCTGAGTCCACCTTTTCAACCGACCATTCGGGACAATACCATTTATTGCCGGGGAGCAAGTGATGACAAGGCCCAGATCATGCTCGTGCTGGCCGCCCTTGAAGCATGGATTAAAGGGGATGGCGCCCTGCCAATAAATATCAAAATCCTTCTCGAAGGAGAGGAGGAGGCGGGGGGAGAATCGATTGCCCGATATGTTGAGGATAATCCGACCCAGCTCCAGGCCGATGCTGTGCTGATCTGCGACACCCATATGGTTGACCCGGAACAGCCGTCACTGGTCACCAGTCTGCGGGGTATCCTCTATACCGAAATCACCGTGACCGGGGCGACAACCGATCTCCACTCCGGCAGCTATGGCGGCGTGGCACCAAACCCGATCCATGCGCTCTGCATCCTGATCAGCCGCTTAAAAGGCGAGGACGGGGCGATTCAGATCCCGGAACTTGCTGCAATGGTGCCAACACCCACGGCTGCCGAGAAAGATTTCCTGCTGAAGGACCCCCTGCACATTACCGAGGCACTCCGTTCTGAAATGGGTGTTGACACGCTTGTAGGCGAAAAGAACTATCCACCCCTCGAACGTATCGGCCTACGTCCCACCTTGGAAGTCCATGGCATTCGCGGCGGGTTTACCGGGGAAGGGGCAAAGACGGTCATCCCGGCAACAGCCACAGCCAAGGTCAGCCTGCGTCTGCCGGCCGCTGCCGACCCCGATGAGGTCTTTGGCTGGCTGGAAAAGGCAGTGCACCGGGCGAGCCCGGCTGGACACCACGTCCGGCTATCCAAACTGCACGTCGGTAAAGGTTTTTGCATCGATCCCGACAACCGCGCCCTTCGCGCTGCCGCCGAGGCCCTCGAATCGGTCTATGGTGCCAAACCGGTGTTCATGCGCGAGGGCGGATCGATCCCTATTGCCTCCCTTTTTGATACAGTTCTGAAAACTCCGGTGGTTTTGATGGGTTTTGGTTTGCAGGACGACTCCATCCATGCCCCCAATGAGAAATTCAGCCTCAGGCAGTTCGAGATGGGCATGAAAACGGTGGCTGAATTTCTCGGCAGGCTGTCCGGCCGATAAATATTTGTTTTCCGGGGCCGACGCTACCGGTTATCCGGTCGCAGTGGCTCAAACAGATACTCCAGCCCATTGACCTTGATCTCATAAACAATCGCCAGCATCTCTCCCAGCCTCCCCTTGGGAAAGCCCTTCTGGGCAAACCAGACCACATAGGGTTCGGGTAGATCGATGAGCAACCGGCCGGCGTATTTGCCGAACGGCATTTTCATTGCAGCCAGCTCGAGGAGCTTTTGGTGGTCAATCGGGGTATCAGTCATGTTTTGCTCCTTTAAAGCAGCCTATCCGTTGACGGGCATGATCCCCTTACACCAGGAACAGACAAATTCCTCGGCAAGGCATCCATCTTTTCCAAAATCTTGATTTCTTTTCACAAAAGGCATAGGCTTTTAAACATCATAGCTTCATGTTAGAAAATCTCCAGGACTAGAGTGAGTACTCAAGTGGAAACAATAATTGCCAGACAACCAATCTTCGATAGCAAAAAACACCTCTTCGCCTACGAACTGCTCTACCGAGGAGGTGAACTGCTCAGCCTGGACAACATTGGCGGCGACCGGGCGACGACCTCCGTCCTCACCAGTTCCTACCTGACAGAGGGACTGGATAAAATCAGCGCCAACAAACCCTGTTTTGTCAATTTTACCGAAGAACTGCTGATAAGAGAAATCGCCGAAAGCTTCCCACCCAATACCATCATCGTCGAAATCATCGAGGATGTTCATCCCACCGCCCAGATTATTGAAGTCTGCAAAAAGCTCAAAGATCTTGGCTACATCCTCACCCTTGATGACTTCACCTACCATGACACCTTCCTCCCTCTGGTCGAACTGGCAGACATAATCAAGATAGATTTCCGCGAGGCCCCGATCGACCGGATAGGCAGGACCCTTGACCGGTTATCGGGCTACAAGATAGAATTCCTTGCCGAAAAAGTAGAAACATACCAAGAGTTTCATGAGGCGAGCAACTTGGGCTTCAGTTATTTTCAGGGCTATTTTTTTGCTCGGCCCGAGGTATTGCGCATAAAGGAAATTGGCACTTCGAAACTGACCCTGCTCAGCCTTCTTTTTGAAATAAATAAAAAATCCATGTCAGTTGAAAAATTGACAAAATTAATCTCCGCCGAGGCTTTCCTCTCCTACCGGCTGCTGCGCTATCTGAATTCAGCTTATTTTTATCTGATCAATGAGATCAGGTCCATAGCCCATGCGGTAGCCTATCTGGGAGAAGATGAAATCCGGCGTTTCGTCACCCTGGCGGTTATCTCGGAAATTTCCTGCCTCAAACCTCCAGAACTTATCCGGCTGGCAGCCGTCCGGGCAAAGTTTTGTGAAAATCTCGGCAAGGCAAGTCCCAGGCAAACAAACCCCAGCGAACTGTTCATGCTCGGCCTGTTTTCCCTGCTCCATGCCATGCTGGACAGTACAATGGACCAGGTGGTGAATAAGATTCCCATCTCAGGCGATGTCAAACAGGCTCTCACCTGTCAAACAGGGCCCGTCTCGCTCTTTCTTGAGGTGGTCATCGCCTATGAAAGGGGCAACAGAGAGAGGTGTTTTGAGGCCTTGAAGACCCTTGGTATCGCTCAGGATCAATTATATCCCCTCTATATTTCCGCATTGGAATTCGCCGATGTTTTCGTCAATCTGTAAGCCTGGAGGAAGGGGACCGTGTCCACCTGTAACGCCTGGCAGCCAAGATCCGTCAACTGTTATTCTTGATATACTCGGCTAGAGTGGCAAGACTTTGCAGTACGGTTCTGCTGGTATTTTCCGAATCCATTCGGACGCCGTATTGCTGCTGGATGGTCACGGCTATTTCCAGGGCATCAAGCGAATCGGTGCCAAGCGGTGAATCCGGACCGATCAAAGGGGCATCATTATCGATGGTCTCAAGATCGACATCATCGAGGTTGCAGGTTGTACAAATCAATTCCAAGAGTTCTCGTTCAAAAGGTTCCATATTTATTTTACTTGCCCAAGCAGCTGAGAGCCGGCATCCGGATTGTTATCTGCGAGGTCGAGCCAGTCTCCATGCTAAAAAGATAGTCAAAAGGGAAAAAAGAGTAAGCTTGCCGAGATCATCCCAGATTGCCGACAGGAAATAACCACGCACCAACAGATCATTAAATGCCGTCAACCCCCAATTAAGCGGCGAGAAGAGAGAGAAATGCTGCATCACCCGGGGCATGGCATAGACCGGGACCATAATCCCGCCAAGAGCCGCTGCGGCGACAACTGCAGTCGCTCCCAGCATTGATGCCTGTTGATAGCTGCGGCAGACCACTCCGAGAAAGATACCAAAACCTATAGCGGCAAAACTTGCACAGAGGACGACCAGCAGGATCGCAGCAAGGCTTCCCGAGACGGCAAAAGCAGGAAGACCAAGATACGGGAAGAGCAGACGGCCGATCAGGCCGATAAGCAGAAACTGGCAGCAACCTACCCCGAGATAGGCCAGCACCTTGCCGGCAAAGAGAGAAAGATGGGAAACCGGCAGAGAGGCCAGACGGATCCAGATACCCGATTTCCGTTCCTGCAGAATTGCCCCGGCAATGGGAATGGCGGTAAAGAACATGCCAAAGAGTGCCCAGGCAGGGACATTCTGCTGAACGGGATTATACGGCGGTGTCACCACTCTTCCGGAGCCTGTATGTTTTTCTTCCAGGATAAAGAGCGGCTGGCCTATGGACTCGGCGAGCCCGGCTCCGGGACGTGATCCAGCCTCTCCGGTCATGCCGAGATTTGCCATGAGCCCTTTAAGGGTTTTGTCGATATATTTAATCTTTTCCTGCATGGCAAGGGTTTCCAGGGCCATCCGTATCTGGGCAGTCAGTCCGGAACGTAAACCGGGCAGGATAGCTGGGTCAAAAAGAACCTGCACGGGAATATGCACTGTAGAGTTGGTGTGAGCCGGCACTTTGTTTTCTTGAAAGAGCAGTGCTGTTTCCTGCTGCATTTTATCGGAGGTTCCTTCCGGGATAATTACCCCTACCTGATAGTCCCCGCCGCTGACTGCAGCTTCCAGATCGCTACTTTTTTGCCTTTCTTTCTCCAAGGCGACGATGGCAATGTTGCCGGCTTCCAGTTGCCGGCGAAAGCCCCCGCCGAGTTCCCCTTCATCAAGGTCAAGAAGCAGCAGCTGGGTCTTCTTCTGCCCGGTGAGTTCCATGACATTCTGCTGCACAAGGGTAATGACGATAACCAGCAATGCCGGCATGAAGAACAGGACAAGCAGACCAGTCCGGTCCCGCTTGAGCAGCACAAGCTCTTTAACCGCAGCTGTGATAATTTTCACCATAGCAACAAATCCACAGACCGAAAAAATTCACTGACGGACATTAGTCATCCCGAAGCTGTTTGCCCGTCAGGTGCAGGAAAAGATCTTCGAGGGTGCTACGGTCACTTTTTTGCAACAGCTCCCCGGGGACGCCCTGTTCTATTATACTGCCATCATCGATTATGCCGATCCGGCTGCACAGCTCCTCAGCCTCTTCCATATAGTGAGTGGTATAAAGGATGGTCGTTCCCTGCCGGTTGAGCTCTGCCAGTTGCTCGTGGATCAGATGCCTGGACTGGGTATCGATCCCAACGGTTGGTTCATCGAGAAAGAGGATCTGCGGAGCATGGAGCAGCCCGGCGACCAGGTTGAGACGGCGCTTCATGCCTCCGGAAAAGGTAGAGACCAGGCGGTTCGCCTGTTCGCTGAGCCTGGCAAAATCCAGACAGTGCGCAACCCGGGCCTGCAATTTCTTGCCGCTAAAACCAGAGAGCCGGCCAAAAAAAGCCAGATTTTCCCGGGCAGTCAGGCTGTCATACAGGGCGATTTCCTGCGGCACCAGCCCTAAAACCTGCCTGATGGTATTCGGCTGGCGGAGGATATCCATGCCCATAAGCTGAACGGTGCCACTATCGGGAGGAAAGAAGCCGCTGAAGATGGACACGGCGGTGGTTTTTCCGGCGCCGTTGGCGCCAAGCAGGCCGAAGAACTCCCCCCGTCGCACCTCAAGATTAAGATTATTTAAGGCGGGACCGGCACTATTTTTATATCGCTTGTTTACAGCTCTGGCAAGAAGAGCAGCCGTACCCACCTTTTCCTCTCCGTAAGAGTTGCAGGATTTCATAACACTTTTCGCAGCCGGTCGGCCAGCTGCCGAAAGACCTGCTCTTCCTGAGCGGCACACTCATGGAGCTGTACTGCCATGGCTGCGTAGCTGTCGTCAGGCTGAAGGCGATCTTTACAGATACGGGCGGCCATAACCGCGAACTGCCGCCAGTTGTCACCTGCCCTCGTCAGCGAAGCTGCGCAGGCAGAGAGGGTGTCATCCTCCAGAATATTGGCGCTTTCCTGGAGAAATGCGGCATACATGAAACGAAAACCACCGCCTCCCGTGCCGATTTCTTCCTGCATGCGAACCACATGGCCGAGATGCAGATCAGCCCTTTCTTTTCCCAACCGCTCGGGCCACTTGGCCAGCCTGCGGGCCATAAAACGTATGCCGCTTACCCCGATCAGCGGAAAAGGACTGTCAAGCATCATTTTGCAGACCGATCGAATGCCCTGAAGGACGAGGGTTCGGCGATCAAGCTCCTCAGGAACCCGGGTCAGATAATACATCTTCCCCTTCGGGGCCAGTGCCCCGGAAGCAAAGCGCGCTCTGGCCAGATCCACCGCCGGGCAGCGAACCGGCTCCGGAAAAACCGGGTCGCTGATCAGGTAGTCGTCGCCTTCTTTGCCATAGACCACCAGGTTGTGGGCATTAAAATGAAAGCGTAGCGCCCTGGGAAAATAGGGCAACCAGTAAACACTGGTCTGCAGCCCTACCGGGATTGCCTTCTGTAGAGCTTCATCCAGTGCCGCCATTGCCATCTCCTTGGTCCGGAACCTCTTCTGATACATGGCAAGACCTGGAATCTCGCCCAGACGCTTTAACAGTTGTCCGGCAGCGGAACGGTAGGTGACCAGCGGCAGTCCATTGATCCTGACAAAGGGGAGATAGCCGAAAAAGAGGCCGCCGCCCATGCCGAAAGCCATGGCCTCGGAAATCTTAATTCCCCTATAGCTGAGCAGATTGGCCGCGACCCCGCTTTCGCAGTGGGCGGATTGGGTATGTGGAAAATTAATCATCAGGCTGGACGTTACTATCTCTTCGGTTATAGATGGGTGGTGCAAGCCTGCCCTTCCTCAGGTCATCGATGGATATTTGGAATATTTCAGCGTACCTTTTCAGGGTGGAGCCGCTCAGCCTGTTGAAAATGAACGGCACCAGGTGCAGCCGCACCAGCCAGCGGGACTGACCGGTGTATTTCGCCAATAATCCGGGATCCATTTGATTGGCGATCATATAATAGTACAGACAACTTGCCCGGCCGCTGCTGATTTTAGCTTTCGAAGCTTCTATCTGATGTTCTATCTCACGCCAGGCCTGGCGGTTGACAATATTTACCGGCTGCCACATCGAACCGGGAACCAGCTCCTGGCTGCCGTTGCTATTGGCCACGTAGCTGACAATTTTCAGCCCGTCGGTAATGATGTTATCTGGTTCTGTCTCCTCGTGTGCCATCAGATCTTTTAGAAAGTAACTCCGAGTAGTATTTTAATCGAGTTTAATGGGTCATTCGGATCTTCGGTACCCGCATTGGAAATATGATGGTAACGCAATTCAAAAAGCAGTTGATGATCGACATCCCAATCATGCTTTACGCCGGCGCCGAACTGATAGTTGCCGTTCAGCTCCGCCCCCATTCCCGGGATATCGGCAAAACTGTAGACTGGCCCCCCGCCGCCAAACAGATATGGCTGCCACTCAGGATCGGCAGTAAAGGTATAGGCGGCGAGAAAATTGATCCCGATCATGGTCGAGACCTCGGGTCGCAGTACCAGAGAGACGGGGAGTTCCAACAGCAATGAATGATAGCCCCGATACCAGCCGGAACCGATGCCAGTGAGGATGACATGGTTGTAACGCGGAATAAGGTCAACGGTTTCAACTCGCTGGGTGGTCCCTCCCCACCCGGGAAAACTTTGGCCATAGCCGCTAAGAATCGACCAATTGTCGTTTGAGGTATCGAAGACACCCGCCCTTACCGAAGCAACCTGGAAGAAAGAACTGGTCAAAACGACACACATGATCAAGAGACAACATATGCTGTCATGCTTGAGAATCCGGTTCATTTTGGTGGCCTCCTTTACGGGCAGGAAAAATTTTTTTCGGCATGGTCAAGACGGCATAAAAACCGGCAACCTTGGTCGACGGTTGACCAGAATGTTATACTGCAGGCTGGCTGAGCTTTGCAAGGAGATTTGGGAAACAGTTTTAAATCGGCTCCTCCGGCAGTTTTTTAAAAAACATGGTCACCGGTCGGCCAATGAGTTGTTCGAGGGGCAAGGTGTCGTAATCACTGCTCAGGGCGGCAAAAAGCCGGTCAAGTTCTTTTTGCCAGTCGTCTGCCTCCGAGCTCCGGTATACCGGCAGGTCATGGAGCATGATGATGCCCCCTGGCTGCAACCGGTTGAGGATTTTTTCAGCAAGATTGTCTATGTTTCTATTGCCCCGGTCAAAGGCGCGGCAGCTGTAGGTAACAGTAAGAAGCCCTTCACGGGAGAGAACCCCATGCAGCCGGGGTCCGGAGATACCGACCGGCGGTCGGAACACCAAGGGAAAAATTCCTGATTTTTTCAATATTTCCTGTGTGTTGTGAATATCTTTCCACAAAGTCTCCGGGCTTCGCCACATGAGCAGGTAGTCGTGCTTCCAGGAATGATTGCCAATAGTGTGTCCCCCATTTACGATATCGGTAAGCAGTTCCGGATACCTTGCCGCTTTCTCACCGATAACGAAAAATGTCGCCGGAAGCCGGTGTCGGGCAAGGAGTTCGAGAATAATGGGGGTGGATGCCGGAGACGGACCATCGTCAAAGGTGAGCGCGATACCCCTCTCTCCCTTCTGTCCCCGGCTTATGACCGGCAGGTAAAAGCCGACTCCTGGGAAAAAGGCTGCCGCAATTGATACAAGCAGAAAGAAAATCAGGGGCAAGGTCGACCAAAAAATGCCGAAAAAATAGAGCAAAAATGCCAACGACAGCGCAAGAATGCCTATTTTCTCAGCGGGAGAAAAAGATGTCTTAAATATGCTCTTCAACACCGGTCGTCTCTTTTTCCGCCCGGCAGACCATCCAGACCAACTCCGGATTTCCTGCCGAGACCTCATTTACGCTTATGACAAAGCCGGCCTGCCGCATGAGTTCGGCAATTCTTTCTGCTGAACGGTACCAGGGTCTGCGCCCCGCTATTTTTATCCGACTGTCCTCCAGTCGCCAGGACCATGACGGCCGCTCTTTTGCAGGCAGCGCAAACCTGGTCACGAGTATTCCATTATTGCCGAGGGCCTGAAAAGTCCTGCCAAAAAGGGCTGCCGTCGTTTCGTCATCCAGGTAGTGGAGCATATCAAGCAATAAAACGATATCTGCCGGACGTGGCACAACCGGCAGCTCGGGAGCCCAGCCGGTCGTCACCCTTCCCCGGTCGCAGGTGGCCAGAGCGGCAACCCTGACCCGCTCGGCGTCCGGATCGATACCGTAGACTTCAGCCTGCGGATACTGTTCGAGACACCAGCAGGCCGGAACGCCGTAACCGCATCCAATATCGATGATGGTCTGGATCTCTTGCCGTTCGCTGAGCATTCGCGGCAGATCTTTAAACAACGGATCAAAGTGCAGCTTAAAACGGGCGAACATTCTGGGATAGGGTTCCAGGGTCCGGAACCGATCCCGAATGCGGCCCGCTATATCTTTTCCGCCCGGCCTGCCAATCTTCTTGGTTTCTAGCGCTATATAAAAATCCAGCAAAGGCGGCAGCAGCAGAAAGCTGCCGAGCAGGGAGTAGCCGATACCCAGAAGCGAGGTAATGCCGATACTTCTCAACAAGGAGTGTTCGGCAAAAGCGAGGACTCCGAAACCGATCAGGGTAGAGGTCCCGGCCATGAAAACCGCCACCCGGACCAACACATAGGAGGGATGGTTGACATCGCGGTATCGCTGGTGGGCCCGGACACAATAAATGGAGTAGTCTACCCCCATGCCGAGAATAACAACCGAGAGCATCAGCGCGGGGATATCAAGAGGATGGCCGATGATATTCAGGGTTCCAAGAGTACAGATATAAGCAAAAAACGGCGGCAACAGAGTCAGCAGGGTCAACCGCAGATTCAGGTAGAAAAAGAACAGCAGCAGGCTGACGCTGACGGCAATGATCGCCAGCATGGTGGTGAAGGTACCAAACAGGATTTCGGCCAGCCGTTTGGTAAAAAAGGCGGCATCGAATATCTTGTTCCCATCGCCATAACGGCTCTGGAAGGCTGTCGCGTCATACCTTTTCCCCGGCAGGACGGTGACGAATTGGATAAGGTTGGAGTCCTCCTTGTTTTTAGAGATGCCGAGCAGGCCAAAGTATCTGGTGGGAATGGGCTGGGCTTGTCCCGTATAAGCCGGATCGAGCAGGGCAAAAAAATCGGCAAAGGCATCCGGCCTGAAACCGAGCTGTTCTCCCGCCGTCTGCAAGTCACCGATAACCTGTTCCCTTTTCTGTTTGTCCCAGAAGGCGTGCCAGTCACGCAGATTCTCTGCCGATCTTCTACTGCCCGGAAAGATCATTGAGGGGACGAAGGCACCGGATAGAATCTCCTGGTGCAGATCCTGGTCAATTTTATCGACAAGGGTATCACTCGCCTCCTGGAGTTCACCTATCGCCGGTGCCGAGTACATCAGCAGGACTCGTGTGCCGATACTCCCCCAGACCTTGGTAAACAAGGCATCGGCGGCAAGGGTCTCCTTACTCACCGTATTCATGCTGTCAAGGCTGACATGAAACTGCGGCCTGGCAAAAAAAAGCAGGCAACCGGCCAGGAGCACGGCGCCAATGGCGCCTGATCTGCCGGTGCGATAAAACCCGTTGACCAGCCCGCGCAACGGCAGGCTGCGGCGACCGGCCGCCGGCATGGCCGGGAAGATCCTGGGAAAGATCGAATGCACAAACAGAAAGGAAAAGAAGATTCCAAGACTGCTGAACTGACCCAGCTCGGTAAAAATTGGAAAGCCGCTTGTGCTGAGGATCAAAAATGCGCCGATGGTGGTGACCACGGCAAGAATACCGATGGCCAATACCTCGTGCGAGGCATCTTTCCCCCTTGTCTCATGGGGACGATCGAGAAACAGCAGATAGACGATACCGAGGTCGACGGTGATGGAGATTATCGCCCCGCCGAAACCGAGGACCATGATCGAGATGGAGGAATGGAGCAGGGAGTAGACAAAAAGCGCAATCCCGGTACCGGCCAGAGCGGGCAACAGAGCAAGCAGCCCGATCAGCGGCCTTGGGAAAGAGACAAACAGCAGCAGGCCGATGGCCACGGTGGCCAGAACCAGGGCCAGCTGCACATCATGGCGGATGATTCTCTCATTGTCAAGGGCTGCCCGATAGGCGCCGACGGGAGTAATGGTTACCTGCCGTCCCGCCGAGGCATAATGTGCTTTGATGTCCCTGGAACTTTTGCTCAACAGATCGGCTATACTTCGGGCAGTGGCTGTATTGGTACCAGCTGTCCGTGGTCTGGCGGTAACCAGCAGATGTCGGCTATCGGCGGAAAGCAGACTGCCCCGATAGAACCTGGTGGTAAGAGACGGGGCAAGAGGCGCCATCCTGGCCAGAACCAGATCCTTTAAGCCAAGGGGATCCAGGCGAAGAAAACCTGCCTGCCCGATACCTTCCAACTGGCCAAGACCTTCCACCTGTTGCCGAAGATGCTGGTTGATCCGGGTGGTTTTGAGCAGAGGGGCGACCTTTTCTTCCAGTTCCTCCCGGGAAAAAAGCAACGGCAGGTTTTTTGCCGCAAATGAGGCCAGTTCCGGAATGAGTTCGGTAACGGCCTCGGTGCCCACCTGAGCAAAGAGCCCACTCTCTCTCATCGACTTTTCAAGAGATGCACCGATCGCAACCAGGGTATCCGGATCATCGCCATCAATCATGATATCCACCCCGATCTGATCATGGATAGGGTGGTGTTCAAAAATATCCAGGCCATCGGCGAGAATTTTTTCCCCGGACGGCAGAGACCGTACCACATCCGTATCAAAATCGAGCCGCAGCAGCCCCAGCCCGGCGAGGGCAAAGACTGCCAGCAAAACAAGGAGAAATAGCCGATATTTAATCATGACAAACTCGTAAAAACCTTTAACAAAGGGATGGCTAAGTAAAAAACTTCAATGCCCGCCTACCACAGCCTGAGCGCCGCAAGAGAAAGTACCAGCAGGCCGGCCAGGGGAACAAGAAGAAGGACCGGTTTATGGTTCTGATACAATTCGTTCACCTTTTGGATAAAGGGCAGCCCGCCGAAAAATCGTCGCAAACGGTCAATAACCACCGTCTGATTATCCGAGCCTGCCAGGCCCTGGAAGGCGCACATGGGGTAGAGGGCAAAAAAATTTTTGTTATGACGACGCAACAACTCGTCAAAAGGGATGCCGCTCCAGTTTTCCCGGACGATACGTTCGGCGAATGGCTGATTGAGGGCGTAGGCATGAGCCAGACATCGGTAGGTGATGGCAGCCAGCCTGCTTTTTCCGATTCGCCTGCTGCCGGCGGTGATGCAACCGAAAAACAATGCATTCCAGTTGGCAACTGCCTCAAGAGAGACGCAGGCCGCCTCCAGAGCGTTGCCATCAAACCCTTGAAAAAAAACGTCGTCTTCAAAGACCAGGATCCGTCTGGCCTTTGCCCGAAGCCCCATATGCAGACAGTGCATATGGGACTCGAAAATGCCCTGTTCCTGATCTTCCGGATGCTTGGTGACAACGACAAACTCAACCCGGTCAGTCAATCCGACATCGGCAAACTGTTTTTTTGCCTGTTCTCGTCTGTCGCCCCGGCTATCAAGGGAGATACAGTAGATCTTATCAAAAAAGGCCCAACCGCCTTCAGCCTGGTTCATATTGCCCGTTGAGTTACCTGTTGATTGTCGCACCTGTTGTAGTGTACGCTGTCGGCTGGCGGCAGTATCATTTTCCTGATTTTCTTTATGGCAGACAAAAGATTGTTTTCGCCCCGGAGAACGGTCTCCAGGGCTTGCCTGCCGGCTTCATAAGGTATCAGGATTATTGTCTGAAAACAACTGATAATCCCAGCGCCAACCAGCGACAGGCAGCTCCGGGCAAACTGGCAACAGCCGTCACAACCATTCTTTGTCGTGCATGAAGAACCGAATGATAAGGCAGAGTATCTTAAAACTGGCCGAGACCGCCTATGTCCGTTCCGTTATAGAAGAGCACGCCGACCTGTCGGCGTTCAAAAAGAAACCTACCCCGGTGATTCTGACCGGGGTCTTCGCTATCTGTTTCAGTTTTATCATCGGCTGGCCGGCGGTCGCCCTCCTCGGGATCCTTTCGATCAAACTGCATAATCCCTGGCTGGTGGCAGTTGGCGGCCCTATGGTCTACGGCCTGTCGCATCTTGTTTTTCTTCTTGGCATGTATCTTTCCGGCGCGGTCTATTCGCTGATTTTTCTGCGCTGGCTGACCAGGATAACCATGGAAAGACTCCTCGCCTGGACCGACAGGCAACAAGGAAGAGAAAATTCTTAACTTGTTTTTGCCCCGCTCACATCCCGCATCCGCAGCCCGGCAACCGTTTCATAAAGCTGTCCATTGCTGTTGAAAATCCCCAGATCAAAGACCAGCTCGTCATGGGTCCGGGCGACCAGGACTACCTTGGTCAGATAGCTTCCGCCGGCTTGGGTGGGACGGGTAACGATGCGGCGGTCAAAACCGACAGGAAAGGGCACGAAGTCGACGACCTGCTGGCCGAGCACGCAAGCTGCGTGAAAGGCGCCGTCGAGGGGAAAGGGTGAGCCGAGAAGCTTCTGGACCGGATCGTCGCCGGGAAGTTCCGGAGCCTTCAGATGGCCCCAGGCCTGGTGCTGCGAGAGAAACAGCGTCTCCGCTAGAGTCCGATAGTTCGGCCCAAAGGGAACCAGGTCACGATATATATGCTCCGCGGTGATCCTCGTTACTTCTCCGCTGAGCGGGGCAGGATCAATTATTTTCGGATCGGCCGGTCCAGTACCGTCAACCGGGCCGAACTGGACCTCCCCGTGCTCCTGTAATCTGCTCATTGTTTTCAATCGTAACCGGCTGAGCAGTTTGGCCCGCACCCGGCCATTGGTATCAACCGTACATTCGATGAGGGCCGGCAGTGATGAGCAAGCCGGAGAGATCGCCAGAAATTTCGCGAAACGAACCTTTTCCATGACCCGGAGATCGATTTCCCTATGGACTTCCCCCACCCTGGAAGCGAGCAGCAGCATGGTTTCAACCGCAGGAAAGACGATCTTGCCGGCAAAGAAATGGTCTTTGAACCAAGGCCGGACCGCAATGGTTACAGGATGACGGCCATCATCGCTCAACGGGGAAATCCATTCCAGAGGTTGATGGTTTTTTCATCGATCTCAACCGGGATACTCTTGCCGTTTACCGCACAGTGTCTGGTGAAACCGGTGCAGCAGATTTCCCCGGTGTCGGCTCTGGTGATGAGATAATCGAACTGCAGTTTCACCATTTCCATCCAGGCCGGCCGGGTATGGATATACATCAGGTCGTCGTAGAAGAGAGGAGAATAATAGTTGAGTTCTGTTTTGATGATCGGATAGATATACCCACTTTCTTCTATTTTTTTATAGGGATAGTCTGCCTCCCGCATCAGGGACGCCCTGCCGAACTCAAAATATTTCAGATAGTTGGCATGATAGACAACCTGAGAACGGTCGGTATCAACATAGAGGGTACGCAGCTCCGAGCGATGCCAGACGAGGCCGCTGTTGGTATCCCTGACATAGCAGGGTTTCTCGAGAAATTCCGGCAGAAATGGACGGGGCCGCATCACATCCCCTTGAAAACGAGACAGCAATTGGTCCCGCCAAAACCGAAGGAATTGGAAAGGACAAATTCATGGGCATGGCTGCGGGCCGCATTCGCCACCACATCGAGGTCGCTGAAGTCGGGATCCGGCAGGTGGTTGACGGTGGGCAGGACAATGCCCTGTTTCATGGCCTCGATGGCCAATGCCGCCTCGATGGCTGCAGACGCCCCAAGAGAATGGCCGACCTGGGACTTATTGGCCGACACCGGAATTCCGGTCAGATTCTTTCCGAAAACCGCCCGCAGGCAATCGACTTCGGTACCGTCTCCGGTGGGAGTCGAGGTGCCGTGGGCATTGACCGAACCGATATCGGCCGGGGAAATCTCCGCATCGGCAATGGCATCGTGCATGGCCCGGACAATGGTCGAACCGTTGGGCCTGGTAAAATGCAGGGCATCGGAGTTCCAGCCGATACCGGCAATTTCCGCCTTTGGAGAAAGATTCAGCGATAGAACCGCATCTTCAGCTGCCAAAACGAGCACCCCTGCCCCTTCAGCCAGGACAAAGCCTTTGCGGTCGATACTGAAGGGCCGTGACGCCTGGGTGGGGTCCTCAGCCGCCCGATCCTTGGGACCGACCTTGATGGTCGCCAGCATATTGGAAAAACCCTGAATTATTTCCGGCACCAGACAGGTTTCCACCCCCCCGGCCAGGACAAAATCACAGTCCCCGTCACGAATCATCCTGGCGCCGATGGCAATAGCGTGATTGCCCGATGCGCAGGCTCCCTGGGGCGAGAAGATCGGCCCGGTAAATCCCATGAGCATCCCGGCCTTACCGGCCGGCAGATTGGCACAGACATTGGGCAGCAGGTACGGACTGACCTTCAGCGGCCCTTTATTGACATAGTTGTCCATGGCAATCCGGTAGGAATCGGTGCCGTTTAAGGCTGACCCGATGAGGCAACCCATCCTCGGGCCGGTCTCCTCATTTATTTCCAGTCCCGCATGTTCCAGAGCCCGCCGGCAGACCTCCATGGTCAAAAAAACATAGGCCGCGTTCCACAAAGAGGCCTCTTTCCGGTCAACGTAGGGGAGATGGTTCGGATCCCAGTCGGGGATCTCACCCACCACGTTGCTGCGGCTGGTGGTCTCGCAGCGGGTGACCCGGCGAAAGCCGGCCAGCCCGGCCACGGCCCCCTGCCAGGTAGTGGCAAAGGTGTTGCCAAGCGCTGTGGCCGCATCATAACCGACGACCATGACTCTTCTGTTTTGTGGTGCCTTCATGGAGAGAGATTAATCAGATTTTTTAAAGACCGCACAGGTATTACAACCACCAAAACCAAAGGAATTTTTCAGGATAAATTGCTGTTCCAGAAGCCGACTCCCTTCGGCGACACAATCGATTTCCATTTCCGGATCAGGTCTATAATTGATGGTTTGGGGCAGAATACTCTCCTGCATACCCTGCAGGGCAAGGATGGTTTCGATGACGCTGGAAGCCCCCATGGCATGACCGATGAGGGATTTATTGGCACTGACCGGCGGCAGCTTATCGCCGAAAACCGCGCGTAGCGCTTCGTGTTCGACCTTGTCGCCAACCTTGGTCGAGGCCGCATGCGCGTTGATTGCCGCGATATCCTCGGGGACAAGGGCGGCATCAGCAATTGCATCCTGAATACACTTTTGTACGGTATCCAGATATGGTGCGACAAAATGGTGAGCATCCGAGGTCATCCCCCATCCGGCCAGCTCACAAGCATAGGGAATGCCGTGAGCCTCGGCAAATTCCCGGGTGGTGATGATGACCGCCCCCGCCCCTTCCGAGAGGACAAAACCACGGCGATTTCTGGAAAAAGGTCTGCTGGCCATGGCCGGAGGATCGTTTTCCTGGCCGATTTTCGGGTTATACACCCCGTTCATAGTGAAAAAACCGCCGACGATCGGTTCAACCAACGCAAAATCAACTGCGCCGCAGATGGCGATATCGGCACGATTCTGGGCGAGAAACATCGCCCCGATGACAATCGAGGTGAGTCCCGTGGCACAGGCAGTGATGGTGGAAGTAATTGGTCCCCTGGCTCCGGTCTGAATGGCAATCTTGCCGCCGATCATGTTGATACAGGAGTTGGGATTGGCATAAGGCATCGGCAGCTTGCCATCGATCTGCATCCGGCGGTCGGCCCTCAGTACCGCATCCAGTCCGCCGATGGCCGAGCTGTAGGTGACGGCCGTTCGGTCGGCAATATCCGGCGACAACTCGATACCGCTGCTCTCAAGAGCCTTCGCCACCGTTCGCATGGAGTATTTGAAGACCGGAGAACTCCAGGCCGCCTGATGTCTGGCGGCAAGAAAAGGATAGTCTTCATGGTCTATAGCCGGAACCTGGCCGGCAATGCGTACCGGGAATTCTTCCGCCAGTGGAAACCTGGTCAGCGGACCGATCCCGCTTATTCCGTTAAGGGCCTTTCGCCATTGTAATTCCAGGTCGATACCCAGGGGTGATATGGCATCGTAGCCGACGATAACCGCGTCTTTTGAACCCATATCTCTTACCAGGGGATAAACTGATAGAGTTTGGCAAACATCTCGTAGACCTCGATCCAGTTCTGCAGATCCCTGGCGGTTCTGATATGTGCCCGTTTATTGACCATTACCCAGCTCATATGGGCGGCCCCATCCTTGCACGTGGCGCAATCCCTTGTCTCCGAGGTGCAGCAGCGGTGGACTGTCTGCAGATCGGATGACCAGCGAATGAAATTGGTCAAGCGTTTGGGGCGGGGCTCTCTTTTATCGACGGTTTCCGTCACCGAAGGGCACTCCAGCCAGCCGAACCGGTGGTCCAGCATCTTGCCGGTGGTGATTATCTCGTGGTAATACTTGGAAGAAATAACCGTCTCCGGATATTTATCAAGCATATCATCCATTTCCGCACGAACGGCGACCAGTTCTTCGGGCTGCCAGGTGAAACCGTCCACCCCCTCGTCGTTGGACAGCAACTGCACATGAACCTTCAAGCCGACATCTCTGATTTTACGAATGATATTCTCGGTTTTACCAAGCTGTTTCGGAGTAATGGTATAGAGATAGTAGGCATGGGGGTCGCCGGCATAGTTGGCACTTGATATTTTGAACGTGTCCTGGCCGCGGAGAATTTTTTCATCCTCATCGTCGCCCCACAGCGACAGTCCTACCATCATATCCGGAAAGCGGTCCCTGGGGACCTTGATCAGGCCGTTGGTGGCGCAAAAGGTGGGCAGCCTCTTATAAAACGCCTCAACCCGATCCAGACAGAGGGTGGGTTCCCCGCCGATCAGAATGGCCAGGTTCACACCGCGCTCCATCTCTTTTTCGACGAAGCTGTGCCATTTATCCAGATCCTTTTCCTCGGCGGCCGCCTCATGTTCGCCGGAGGAGAAAAAGAAACAGCCCCTGCAACGCAGATTACAGCGATTGGTTACATCATAGATGGAACTGCGGATATTGAGCCGGGAAATCTTTTTATAACGCTCGTACCAGTGGTCATCGAGCAGGGAACTGACTGTTTTCATAATGTTACTGAATATTTGGAGGCGGGTTTATTAACGCATCGCAGAGGTTTTGCCCCTTATCGTATCCTCTCACCCAGACGGCAAGATAGGTGTCGACATAGTCGAGCCAGGCGGAAAAAGTCTGAGGATCCGTGGCATGCCGATACATCCTGGCCGTAACCACGGCACTCCCCGCGGCGTAATGCCGACAGTCATCGCAATCGGTGTCCGGCACGCAGCAGGCCGCATCACGATCCCATTGCAGATCGGTTCGATACTGCCTAAAGGACCGGCCCAGCCCAATAGCCGTGGAACTGTTCATCCGTGGATAGGAACAGGAGAAAAGTTCATGCAGGGCCTGTTTTCCGGTATGGGCGACTATATTGTACGGCGAAAAGACCACAGTCTCGGGATACTCGGCAAGCAGCTCGCCCATTACCAACCGGGTCTTCGTGAGGCTTGCCTCGGTATGCCGCAGATGGCCCTCGTAGCCGACCGGAGCGGAAAACATGTTAAAGGTGATCTGCTGCCCGTGGTCGGCGAGGATTCCGGTTACCTCTCTTGCTTCTTCAATGTTGACCGGGGTGAAGGTATAGACGAAAATCGCCCGGGGGTCATTCTGGTAGTTGGCTATCTGCCGGCCCAGCATCTTCGGTGCCTTTCTGATAAGCTCACTGGTCCTGTCATTGCCCCACACCGAGATATGGATCCGGTAATCGATCTCCCGGGGGAGTGATTTCAGGCCGTTGGTCGCGATGGCACCGAGCGGAATAACCTGGTAGCAGATCTCACACAGTTTTGGCACCAAAGACGGTTCGGCTCCGGCCAGAACGGCGAAGGTTATCCCCCGCTCTTTTTCAGAAAGCAGCAGCTGTCGCCAGGCATTCTCATCGTTGTTTTCTTTAGCAAACTGCTTGTCACCGGTGAAATAATAACAGCCTTCACAACGGATATTGCACCGGTTGGTCATGTCGTAGGTCGATTCCCGCAGAAAAAAATAGCGGCGCACCTTTTCCCAACGTTCCCTGATCTTTGGTTCGGCAATGATCTCAGAGAATTTGTACTGCGGGTGTTGGACGGACATCTATTCGTTACTGTTGAGTTTATCGATAATATACTGGGCGATGATGCGCACGGTGGTCAGCTTGGGATAATCGTCTTCGTCTATCCGAATACCGTACTCGTCCCGCAGGACCAGGGCGACGGTTGCCAGGTCCATGGAATCAATCCCAACCTCATCGACAAGGTCGAGATCGGCATCAAAGGTGGCGGGGGTAACATCTTCAAGCTTCAGTTCATCAATGATGATTTCGGCAATACGGGTAATAGTCTGGTTAATATCGTTGCTCATGAAGGTCTGGTTCTTCGGTTATATTTTTATTTTGGGTGAACAGCATTCTGCCGGAACAGACGTCCTCGTCCCCGCAGGTAATCCTGAACATACACTGATCATTGGTCTTCTTGCTGCGTGTAACGCGGATATCGAGCCGTTCTCCGGGCCTGATAATTTTTCTGAATTTAACCCGGCTCAAGCCCGTTATACACGGGGAATCCGTACAATGCTCGGCAAGAAGATCATAGACCATCTTCACCTGGGCAATTCCGGGAAGAATCGGGTTATCCGGAAAATGGCCTGAAAACCAGGGCGAAGCGCCATCGGTCGTGATCGATACGGTTGTCTTAGTCTCTTCCATTATCTGTCGTCAACAACTGAAATACCACAGGTTATCCTTGCAAATCAATGAAAATGTTGCCTGAAACCTTAGGGTACAGGGCGCCATGGCTCCTACTGCATTGTCGCAATGGTGATCGAAGCTATCTATACCACCCTGGGGCATGTCAAACAAGAGGAAGCTGGTCGTTCTCTGCCAGGGATTTCCTGTTTCGCCATCGTCAAGGGGTCTTACAACCGGAATTGCGCCAGCAAGTGGGGTCCGCGGCCAGATAGTCGCCGGTAAGCTGATAGGCCGCTCCCCGGCAACCGTAGCATTCCGCCGCCTTTTCGCAATTATGGCATTCCCCTTTGATCATCTTACGATAATTTTTAAGGTTGTTAACCACCTCACTGTTTTTCAGGATTTCGGCCAGTTTGTTGTTACGGATATTATCCAGCGGGATGGTTACCCCGACACAGGGCATGACATCGCCTTGGGCCGTCACCACGCAGGAAACCTGATGGCGCATACACTTATTGCCGACCAGCGGTGGCTGCGGATCCCAGCGGCGACCAAATTTCCCCCGGTCGATATCCGAGAGCCTGGTGAACAAGTTCTTTAATTCTTCCGGAGTAACACTGAGCCAGCTGTTCTCCTGGCCACTTGCCTGAGGAGTGATCACCTCAAAGTACGGCTCAATACCTTCCTGCCGCAGCCACTGCCACATTGCCGGTAATTCCGCAATATTCTGCCGGCAGATAACGGTGCTAATCGCCAGAAACAGTCCGTCGGACGGATAACCGGCCTCTTTCAGGTTTTTCAGGGCCCGATTGATAAGAAGATAGGCCCCCTGTTTACCGGCGAGCTGATCCTGAATTTTCTCATCGCGGGAATTCAGCTTCAAGGCGACCCGGACCTTCTTGGCCGCCAGCACGGCGGCCAGCTCCCGACTAATACCGGAGCCATTGGTAAACAGCTCGATCTGAAGATTTTCCTGGTCGAGAAACTCGATCATTTCCACCAGATGCGGATAGATGGAGGGTTCGCCACCCAGGATGATGATCTTTACTGCGCCCAGCTCTTTGGCCTGGAGGATGGTATCTTTTATTTCCTCTCTGGAAAGCTCCCTGCCGGGTTCGCTTTTTTCCTCGACATAACAGTAACTGCACCGGAAATTACAAACCCGGCTGAATTCGATCTCCATGGACAGCAGCCTGTCCGCCGCCACCGCTTCTCGGATTTCCTGCTCGGTAAATTCTAGATTATAAATCTGCATGCAACTCAATATCCCTCAAGATCAGGGAACCTGTTCATAGCTTCCCAGCGCTTTACTTCCCTTTGGTAACGCCCCCTCCATCCATATTTCCTCATAATTCTTCTATAGTGAATTTTAAGCATCGGTTTGAACATGAACCGCCAGATGGAGACCCAGGCCCACCCCTGGCTTCTCACCTTGGCGGGAGGGTTCCACCAGCCGAGCACCACCTGGCGTTGATACCAGAATTGATACTGCAGCTCTTCGGCAGTCAGATGATTGGTCCGTACATTGGCCCAGAGACCGTTGTACTTTTTGTAATCAGTCTGGTTGCTTATCAACTTCTGCCGGAGAAGCTCCTCGCGCATTCCGGTTTTGGGATAGGGCGTCAGCACCTGGCAGAGGGTAGAATCTGCCCCAATGGTTTTGTAAAACTCGTAGTTCTCCCTGATCGCCTCCTCGTCATCATCGGGAAAGCCGAAGATGAGTCCGCCGACGACCATCATGCCGTATTTATGACAGTTGTCAATAGCCATTCTGGCATGCACAGAAACGTCGCCTTTGCCGGCGGTGCTGAGATTCTTTTTCGAGCCATTCTCAATGCCGAGAAAGATGGAACAGCAACCGGCCGCTGCCATTTTAGCGACCATCTCCTCGTTTTTGGCCATGGACAGGCAATCGGCCTGGACAATGATCCTGAGACCTTTGTACTTTCTGGCGATGATAGCGTCGCACAATTCGATGACCCTTGCGGGATTGAGAACCATATTGTCATCGGTAATAAAAATCCATCTGGTCTTTTTGTTGTAATAAATATCGTCAATATCCGCCAGAACCCGGCTGATCGGATAGGTCCTGAAACTGCGGCCGTACATATGGTTTATCGAACAGAAATTGCACGAACGGGTGCAGCCGCGGGAGGTTTCGATCAGTTCGATACTCGAATTAAGGACATGATATCCCCAGGTCAACCGCCGTTTATCGCGGATCGGCAGCTTCAGGGTTGCGAGATCGAGGTTTTCCCCCCGGGGATTATGAACGAACACACCGTCTTTTTTATATGATAACGATGGGATTTCGGCCAGCGTGTCGCGACCGGCAAGCCCATTGACCAGACGCCGGCAAACCTCTTCCCCTTCGCCCCGAATAAGAAAGTCGACCCATCTGGCTTCATCGGCGCCAGCGACTTCCTCATACATCAGGGTGGCGTGATAGCCGCCGATGGCTGTCTTGGTTTGCGGTCTGAGTTCTTTTATCAGGTGAGCGATTTTAATACAGGTGTCATATTGCCAGGTCATGGCGGAGAGTCCGACCAGATCGGGCTGGATCCTGCGCATCACCTTGCTGAGATATTTTTTCAGCGAACGGCGCTTGCGGACCAGATCTACGAGATAAACTTCATGGTCTGCATCGATATTACCGCCAACACAGGCGATCCCGTGGTTGGGCAGATGAATTGCCGTCTCGTGGATGATGATCGGCACCACATCGGGCATGGAGATCAATAGAACTTTCATATCTTTCTCTCACTGTAAGCCTGCCGCACCCGCTGCTCAAGTGCTGCAGTGGAGGGAGGATGATGTTGATAGTCCGGGTCGATACAGTCGATGATTGTAACACTGATAGTGTTTTTTATCCTTGTATTAAAGAGAAACCTGCCCGGGGTAAAAAGCTTATCGGTGTTGCGGATTTCCAGCACATAAATGGGTGCCCGGCACATCCGGGCAATCTTGAAAGCCCCTTTATTAAAATCACCCAGCCTGCCGTCCCGGCTCCGGGTTCCTTCGGGGAAGACAAAAAGATTGCCGCCCGCCTGCAGATAGGACGGCATGGATTCCATCTGCCTGATCATCAGCCTGGCAAACGGACCTTCACTGGTGGCCGGCAGATACCCCGCTCTGGTTATAATCCAGCCAAAGATGGGCATGGCAAAAAAACGCGTTTTGACAATCGTTCGCTGCTGCGGGAAAAGGGCGATGAGGAACAGGGGATCGAGATAGGACAGGTGGTTACAGACAATCACCGAGGATCTGATGGCCGCAACCTTTTCATCAATCTCCATCCGTTGCCGGGGAGCCGTCATTCGGACGATCCGGAAGAAGATCCTGTAGAACTGGCTGTTCAGACGCTGGTAAACATGCTCCACATCCCTTGTCAAGAGAGCGGCAAAAAGATAGCGCCAGGAAAAAAAGATGATAAAGCCAAGGGTAAACCAGGCCCAGCAGACCAGAGTGGCAATGCAGTCAAGGCATTTATCGGCAAGATTGCCGGACGGGTAATTGTCAGGCTGCATCTCCGCCATTTTTCACCAGCAGACAGGTATTGACGCCCCCAAAGGCAAAATTCTGAACGGCGGCAATTTTTATCTCGGCGCCGGTCAATTCACGGGTATGCCGCAGCATCGCGCAGCGCTCATCGACATTTTCCAGGTTGAGGGTTGGGGCGATAAAACCCTGTTCCATCATATACAGGGTCAGAATGGTCTCGATCACCCCGCAGGTGCCCATGGTATGGCCCATATAACTTTTCAGGCCGGTTACAAAAGGACCGTCTCCGTATACGGCGGCGATTGCCTGGGCCTCAATGACATCACCCATTTTGGTCGCCGTGGCATGGGCGCTGATAAAATCGACTTCTTTGGGCTCTATGCCGGCATCGGCCAGAGCGAGCCGAAGAGTGGCGG
>Ga0210123_1000154_pt1 | contig 44635 bp, 40 predicted proteins | sample Muzzi_PWB_D2_FD_185535 | JGI IMG/M metagenome (GOLD analysis project Ga0210123, IMG submission 185535) | Wetland microbial communities from San Francisco Bay, California, USA, that impact long-term carbon sequestration - Muzzi_PWB_D2 (SPAdes) | ecosystem: Environmental > Aquatic > Marine >... | reverse complement strand
GGCCGCCCCCGCCATATCCGCGTACGCTGACCGAGGCGCGCGATGACAGCCAGTCGGAGAGATCCCGGAACGGGAGCAGCTCTTCGCCGGGCTCTAGGCGCTCGACGGAGCGTGCGAGCCCCGGATCGACCAACGACCGCCGCACCTCGGCGCGCAGAACCGGGAGCCGGATCGTATCCGGCGCGACGTCCTGGGCCGGCAGCCCGCGCGGCGCCGCAAGCTGGCCTCCAGCGGTCGCGGCGAGGACGAGGCCCACCGTGAGGAGGTGGGACAGCCTGTCGTGTAGACCCTCTGAGAATCGGTCTTCAGAGGGGACGCAAGACCTACTAAACGACACATCGCAACTCGGATCCCCAAATCCCGCCATCGGCCTCATTCGGGCACCCCGCGCGCCACCGGCACCGCCACGCAACCGAGTCCATCGCCCGTGAGGGTGCGGACGGGCCAGCCGTAGGCGGTCCCCAGGTGCTCCGGGGTCAGCACATCGGGAGGCGCACCGTCCGCCACCACGGTTCCCTCGCGCATCAACACGACCCGCGAGGCAAAACGACTCGCCATATTAATGTTATGAGTTACGCTTACGACCGTAAGCGACATCTCATCAACAAATTCCGATAGCAACTCAAACACGGCATATTCGTGACCGATGTCGAGGTGCGCCGTGGGTTCGTCCAGCAGCAGTATCGACGGTTCCTGGGCGAGAGCCCGCGCGATCCTGGCCCGCTGGAGCTCCCCGGCGGAGAGGTTCGTCACGTAGCGCTCGGCGAGGTCCCGCATGTCGGTCCGGGCCAGCGCCGAGGCCACCACCGATCGATCCGCGTCCGTGGGCGGCTTGAACCCACCGAGGTAGGGATTTCGCCCGAGTCCCACGTACTCCCGGACTCGCACGGGAAACGCGTCCTCCTCAGTCGAGGCGACGAAGGCCATCTGGCGCGCGAGTTCGCGGCGCGGCCACTCCCGGCTGTCGCGCCCGTCCACGTGCGCACGCCCATCGTCACATGGCCTCAGGCCGGCCAGCACCCGCAGCACCGTGCTCTTCCCCGCCCCGTTCGGGCCGAGAAGGGCCGAGTGGACACCCGCCTCAAACTCGAGGTTCACATCGCAAATCGCCCAGTCCGAAGCACCGTCGTAGCGTAGCGATACACTGGAAAGACCGAGATTCATGCGGTCGTCCCGCGTCGCAGGAGCAGAAGGAAGAACGGAACTCCGACCAGTGCAGTCACCACACCGATCGGGATCTCCACCGGACCCCAGGGGCCGCGGGCAAGTGAGTCGGCGAGGGTCAGGACGGCTGCGCCCGCCAGGCAAGAGAGCGGCAGTACCCGGCGATGGTCGCTGCCCCACAGGATCCGCACCGCATGCGGCACGACCAACCCGACGAAGCCGATGATGCCCGCCACGGCGACCGTGGCTGCTGCGAGCAGGCTGCCCAGGACGTAGGCCGCACGCTTCGTACGCTCGACGTCGGTCCCCAGGGCCGCCGCTGCCTCCTCGCCCAGCGACAGAGCATTCAGATCGCGGGCCAGGCCGAGCGACAGGAGGGCGGCCGGGACGAGATAGGCCGCCAGGATAACGTTCATCCGCCACGACACGCCCGAAAGACTGCCCAGGGTCCAGAAGTACGCCGTACGCAGCGCTTCCGGTGGCCCAAGCGTCAGGAGCAGCGTGATGCAGGCGCTCAGGAAGGCGCTCGTCACGACCCCCGCCAGGATCAGCACCCGGGTATCCATCCGTCCGGCCACGCGGGCGACCCGGAAGACCACCGCAATCGCCGCGAGGCCTCCCACGAGGGCGGCCAGCGGGAGCGCCCAGCCGTTGGCCGCCGCGAGCCCCGTGACGAGCGCCAGGACGGCCCCGAGAGCGGCGCCCGAGGACACGCCCAGCAGATAGGGCTCGGCCAGTGGATTCCGCAGCAGCGCCTGGAACAGCCCTCCGGAGAGCGCCAGCCCGGCGCCCACGAGCACAGCCGCCATCACCCGGGGTCCCCGGATGTGGAGGAGGATCAGGCGCGCCTGCGGATCGCCACCGCCACGGAGCACGTCGGCGATCTCCCTCGCTCCGAGCCCCGCCGGTCCCGTCAGGAGTCCCGTGAGGAGCGCGAGCACGAGCAAGGTGGCGAGAACCGGAACGGCCGGAAATCGCCGCCTCATCGGGTCGTCTCGCCGGAGGCGTCGGCGAAGGCCTCGGGATGGAGGACGCGCGCCAGGGAGCGGACGGCGCGGCCGATGCGCGGCCCCAGCCGATGCAGGAGGTCGGCGTCCACCCGGCGCACGTTGCCCGTCCGCACGGCCCGGAGGTTCGACCACAGCGGGCGTTCGGTCGGGCCCGAGGCCCCGTTCCACGCGTCGCTGACCGGGAACAGGATGACGTCGGGGTCGCGAACCGCGATCGCCTCGAGCGACACCGTCGGAGACGGCGCCTCCACGTCGTGGAAGGCATTGCGGGCGCCGGCGATCGTGATCAGCGAATCCAGGTAGCTGCCACGGCCGATCGTGATCGGCGGCGGAAACGCGATGTCGTAGTAGACGACGGGCCGCTCGAGATGCGACGTCCGCTCCCGGACATCGTCCAGGTCGGTGGCGATCGCGTTCCACAGCGAGTCGGCGGCCGCCTTCCGCCGGAGCAGCCGTCCGAGACGCTCGATCACGGACCGGAGCTCCGGGAGACGATTGAGACGAAACACCAGCGAGGTCACGCCCAGTCGTTGGAAGTCGTCCACGGAGCGGGCGTTGTCGGAGCCCGCGATCAGCAGGACGAGGTCAGGCCGTCGTGCGACCACCCGCTCCGCGTCGGCCCCGATCGCCCGACCGACGTCGGGCACGTCTTCCACCTCCGGCGGATAGTCGTCCCAGGTCGAGCGACCGGCGAGACACTCTTCCGCTCCGAGGGCGTAGATGATCTCGGTGGTGGCGGGGATCAGGGACACGATGCGGCACGGAGGCCGCTCGAAGGTGAGCTCACGGCCCAGGTCGTCGACGATGACCGACTGCGCCCTCGCCGGCGTCGCGAGCATCGCGACGGACGCAAGCGCCGAAAGCACGGTGAACGCCGCCCCGGCGCGCCGTGGCGCGCCGGACAACGGCCCTCGCCTGTCGTCCACTGCCCCGAAAACCAAAACCCCGTCCTTCGGGAAAAGGCGGGGTACCCGGGAGGCCGGGCCCGCCCACACTCTTCCCGCGAAGAGATCGTCGTGGGCGAGATTGAAGCACGTCTCCTGGCTCGAGGCCCGACCGCAACCTTCCCGAAGCATCGCTCCAGTGGTCCATCACGCGGCACGGAGGATCCCCGCAGGGATCCGAACCTCTCACAGTGGCGGGGCCGCGTCGGATTCACACCGACTTCCGTCTGCCCCAATCTCGATGTCTTGTGTCAGTATCGTAGCCGGAGCTTCGGGCGGCTCGCAAGGGTGGGTGGGGGAAGGCGCCGTCCCTGCGCGCACTGGCACCGGCTGGACGGCGCCGCTGATGCGCGCTCCGGGACGCCGCCTTCCCGCATCCCACTCGGGCAAGCCCGAAGCGGCCAGGCACTCGCTCGACACACGCATCGGGGGCGACGGTCGGTGGGGATGACAGGGCGTCGGGAGGGGGCGGCAGCCCCTGCGACATGGAGGAGGAGCTGTGAAGGGCGAACCCTCCGGAGCGAGCATTCAGCGGCGACGTCCAGCCGGTGTCAGCGAGCGGTGGAGGGTTCGCCCTCCACCGCTCCCGCCGGGAAGACGTTACGCCGTTTGCCGACCCGTCAACGCCAGCGCCGCCGCACCCCCGAGCAGCGCAAGTCCGATCGCCGCCCAGATCAGCGCCCAGCGGTCCACGCCGCGGCCCTCGTCCAGCAGCCGGATGCCGATCGTCTCGCCCGGTTCGAGGGAGGTGCCCTCGTAGCGATGGATCAGGCGGCCGGCCCGTGTCGTAGTCTCCGCATGCGAGGCGCCCGATACCTCGGCTTCCGCGCCCGCCACGACAACCTCGACCCGGTCGGTGGGGTGCTCGATCGGCACCTCCAGCTCGTCGCCGTCCAGGCCGTATGTGTAGCTCAGGCGAACGCCGACGGGCGTGACCATGGAGCCCAGCTCCACGCGCCCCCCAACGAATCGGATCACCTCCGCCGGCGCGCCCCCTTCGATGACCTGCGGATTGCGGGAGCCCTCGGGCAGCGCCGTCGACCACAGGGACAGCGTGTCGGAGGCGGCGACGATCGTGCGGTCGTCGGGTCCGATCACGTCGATCACCTCCGCGACGTCGAGGCCTCCCTCGGGGTCCGGCGTCACGACGACATGGCGGACGCCGACGCGCAGATCAGCCGCCGGCGCGGTGACCATGGCGGTGTCGTAGACGGCCACTTCGTAGGGCTCCTCGGCGCTCATGCCCGAATGCAGTGCCGGTCCGAAGTACCGGACACCCTGGTAACGCACGGCGGCCAGATACAGCGGGCGAGCCTCGTCGTCGGCCTCGAGACGGAAGCGAAAACCACCGTCCGGCCCGCTGACGGTCGAATCCACCACTTCCCCGCCCCCGGCCGTCACGCGATGCAGCTCGACCTGCACGTCTGCGACGCCCTCGCCGCCATCCATCTCCTCGTCGGCGCCGACCCCGTGGACGACGCGGCCCGTGAGCTGGGTCGGAGCGTCCTGCGCGCACGCTGGAGCCGGCGCGAGCAACGACGCCGCGAGAAACACCACCGCGAGCAGCGGGAGCGTCTGACCCGCCCTCATGGCTGGAACCGCCCAAAGTCTTCCGGATCGAGGCTTTTCAGGTACTCGCGGAGCTCGGCGGGATCCGACGTTCCCCCGGTCGTCCCCGGATCCGGACGCGGAATGACGTCCTCGGCGGCCGTCGTCCAGCCCGCTTCCTCGTCGTCTTCTCCCTGCTGCTGAATCTCGATCGGCATACGATCGAGCAATGAATCAGCCACGTAGATCGGGGCGCTCGCGCGCAGCGCCAGCGCCACGCTGTCGCTTGGCCGGGAATCGACCCGAATCACCTGCGAGCCCCGGCGCACGAGCAGCGATGCGAAGTAGGTGTTGTCGACGACCTGGTGGACGTAGACCCGGAGCACCTCGCCTCCGAGTTCCCCAATCACCGTGTGCAGCAGATCGTGGGTCATCGGCCGCGGGAACTCGATCCCGGCCAGCACCATCGCGATCGCGCTGGCTTCACCGGGACCGATCCAGATGGGCAGGATGCGCTCCCCGCCCGTCTCCTTGAGGATGACGACGGGGGTGCGCGAGGCCTTGTCGAGGCCGAGGCTCGACACCTCGACGCGCGTCAGGTCTTCGGGGCGTTCCGCTTCCTCGGGCAGGTTCATGTCACTCCGTTCAGGTCCCGAGATCCCAGGAGGCCAGATAGCGCTCCTGCTCGGGTGTGAGCACGTCCACCGAAATGTCCATGGCGGCGAGCTTGAGCCGAGCGATCTCCCGATCGATGACCGACGGCACGCGGTACACTTTGCGTCCGAGCTCGGCCCCTTCGTCCCCCAGAAGATACTCGCCGGCGAGCGCCTGGTTGGCGAATGACATGTCCATCACCGCCGCCGGGTGTCCCTCGGCGGCCGCCAGGTTGATCAGGCGTCCGCGGGCGAGGATCACGATGCGCTTGTCGCCGAGCCGGTATTCCTCAACCAGCGGACGAACTTCGACGGGCGGCCCGTCGGCGGTCTCGTGCAGGCGGGCCACGTCGATCTCCACGTCGAAGTGGCCGGAGTTCGCGACGATCGCTCCGTCCTTCATCTCCCGAAAGTGCTCCTCGCGGATCACGCTCGTGTTGCCGGTCAGGGTCAGGAACAGGTCGCCGAGCGGCGCCGCCTCGTTCATCGGCATCACCGGGAAGCCGTCCATCGTCGCCTCGAGCGCCACCACCGGATCGATCTCGGTTACGATCACCTTCGCCCCGGCGCCGCGCGCCCGCATCGCGACCCCGCGCCCGCACCAGCCGTAGCCGGCAACGACCACCGTCGAGCCCGCGAGCAGCATGTTAGTCGCCCGGATCACGCCGTCCAGCGTCGACTGGCCGGTGCCGTAGCGATTGTCGAACAGGTGTTTCGTGAGGCTGTCGTTCACCGCCATCACCGGGAACCGGAGGACGCCGTCGGCGGCCATGGCCCGCAGGCGGATAATCCCCGTCGTCGTCTCTTCGGTGCTCCCCGCAATTCCGTCGACCAGTTCCCGACGCCCGCCCTCGTCCAGGCCGGCCACCCATTCCCGCACCGGGGGGGCGAGATCGTCGAGCCGGTCGAGCGCGATCATGTGCAGCGAACCGACCAGGTCGGCCCCATCGTCCATCGTGATACGCGGCCGGTGCGCCAGCGCCGCCCGGATGTGCTGGTAGTAGGTCTCGTTGTCCTCGCCGCGGACCGCGTGGACGGCGATTCCCAGCTCCTCGACGAGCCACGCGGCCACGTCGTCCTGGGTGGACAGGGGGTTCGAGGCGCACAGCAGCACATCGGCTCCGCCCGCCTTCAGCGTGCGCATCAGGTTCGCCGTCTCGGTGGTCACGTGTAGGCACGCTGACACGCGAACGCCCTCGAAGGGCCGTTCCGCCTCGAAGCGCTCGCGGATCAGTCGGAGCACCGGCATGGAGCGCTCCGCCCACTCGACCCGACGCCCACCGGCTGCGGACAGCGAGCGGTCGGCAATGTCGGACGTACGGTGGCTGGTCATCGATTCCATTTTATGTCTGCTCCTGCTGATTCTGTCTCTGAAGTTCAGTCTCCGAAATGTCCCTTCAGGGCGTCCACGCGGTCCAGCCGCTCCCAGCTGAAGCCGCCGTCCTCCTCGGGCGTCCGTCCGAAATGACCCCCGGACGCCGTGCGTTCGAAGATCGGCTGGCGGAGCTTGAGCGCCCCGATGATGCCGTTCGGGGTCAGGTCGAAGACCTCCCGGATCGCGGCTACCAACTCGGCCTCCGATCGGCGACCGGTCCCGAAGGCGTCGACCATGATAGAGACCGGCTCGCTGACGCCGATCGCATAGGCGAGCTGCACCTGGAGGCGGCGCGCATAGCCCGCCGCGACGAGGTTCTTCGCCACCCAGCGGGCGGCGTAGCTGGCCGACCGGTCGACCTTCGACGGGTCTTTGCCGCTGAAGGCACCCCCACCGTGGCCACCGAACCCGCCGTACGTGTCGACGATGATCTTCCGGCCGGTGAGACCGGTGTCCCCATGCGGGCCTCCCGTCACGAATCGGCCCGTCGGGTTGATGTGAAGTCGGACGCTCGAAGGATCGTAGAGGTCCGCCGGGAGAACCGGCCGAATCACCCCGCGCTCGAGTCGTCCCTGCAGGTCTTCGACGTCGGGATCGTGCTGCGCGGAGAGGACCACCGCCGTGATCTCGGTGGGCCGGTCGTTTTCGTAGCGGACGGTCACCTGCGCTTTGCCGTCCGGGCGAAGCCATGGCAACTCGCCCGAGTGGCGCACCTCGGCCAGACGGCGGGTGATCGCGTGTGCATAGGAGATGGATGCCGGCATGTACTCGGGCGTCTCGTCCGTCGCATACCCGAACATCATGCCCTGGTCGCCGGCTCCCCCCTCGACGACCCCCATGTTGATGTCATCGGACTGCAGATGGATGTGGTCCTGGAACACGAACGTCTCGGCCGCGAAGTCCAGCTCGGGACGGTCGTACCCGATGGCGGCCACCGTGCGTCGAGCGATGCCCTCGTAGTCCACCGCACCGCTCGTCGGAACGTAGCGGACCTCACCCGCGAGGATCACGCTGTTGGTCGTGACGAGCGTCTCGCAGGCCACGAAGCTGCCGGGCGCCACCCTGAGGACGGCGTCGAGCACTGCATCCGAGATGCGGTCGGCCACCTTGTCCGGGTGGCCCTGCGACACCGACTCTGAGGTGAACAGGAACGTGTTCGTCACCTTATCCATTCGCTCTTCGTTCGAGAAGCCGGGCAAGCTATGGGTGTATTACTCGGCCGACAACCGGACACCATCACCGTCCGGAACACCCTGCCCCGCCAGATAGTTCGAGAGGGCGGCACGGGCCGCCGCGCCGTCCTTCCACTCCGCGTCGCCGACGAGATCGGCCAGGTCCTCCACCGACACGTTGCGGGCTACTTCCCGCTGCTCGGCGATCATGGCGAGTGACATGCTGAAACGCGTGAACCCCAGCCCCAGCAGAAGCGCCAGCCCCGCCGGCTCACCGGCGAGCTCGCCGCAGACGCTCAGATCGAGACCGTGGGCTCGACTGGCCCGAACGATCCGCCGGTACTGTCGGATCAAGGCCGGGTGCATCGCGTCAAACAGGCCGGCCAACTTCGCGTTGCCCCGATCTGCCGCCAGAACATACTGCGTGAGGTCGTTGGTTCCGAGGCTCACGAAGTCGACGAGCGGGGCGATCCGATCGAGCAGCTCGACCGCCGCCGGAGTCTCCACCATGATCCCGAGCGGCAGCGGTCGGACGGGCGCCACGTCCCCGAGCTCGTCATATACCCGGTCGAGGAGCTCGCGCGTCCGCTCGACCTCGTCCACTGAGATGATGAACGGGAGAAGCACGCGAAGGTTGCCGTGCGCCGACGCTCGGACGGCGGCGCGGAGCTGATTCAGGAATAGCTCGGGCAGGTCGAGGCACACGCGGATCGCCCGCCAGCCCAGATAGGGGTTCTCCTCGCGGGGGGCCGCGAGAAACATCGGAAACTTGTCGCCACCGATGTCGAACGTGCGAAGCGTCACCTCGTGGTCGGGAAACGCCTCGACCGCCATACGGTACGCCTCGTATTGCTCGGCCTCGCTGGGGATGTCCCGGTGTCCGATCACCAGGAACTCCGACCGGAAAAGACCCACGCCGTCCGCACCGAGCCGGCGGGCCCGGACCACCTCGTCCGGGCGGTCGACGTTCGCCTGGATGCTGACCTCGATGCCGTCGAGCGTCCGCGTCGGCCGTTCGTCGACCGATTCTCCCAGCGCGCGTCGCCGGGCGGCCAAGCGCTCCCGACCGCGCTCGTAGCGCTCGAGATCGAGTTCGGACGGCTCGATCATCAGCTGGCCGGTCCGACCGTCCATGAGGATCCTCGTGCCCTGCCCGAGTGACTCCATCACGCCACCTACCCCGACGACGGCCGGGATGCCGAGGGACCGCGCGATGACCACGGAATGTCCGCCGCGCGACCCACGCTCGGTCACGAAGCCGACGACCCGCGAGGTGTCGAGGCGGACCGCCATGCTCGGTGGCAGGTCGCGAGCCACCAGGATCAGTGGCTGGTCGGCTTCCCCGGGAAGCTCCGGCTCGGCCAGCCCCATCAATGACGACAGCACGCGCATCCGCACGTCCTGCAGGTCGGCCAGGCGATCGAGCACCATCGACTGGCCCGAGTCCAGCATCTTCACCCGATGTTCGAGCATCTGCAGCTCGAACGCTCGCTCCGCGGCCAGAAAGTTCTCGCGGATGTAGGCTAGCGTGCCGTCAACGATCATCGGATCGTCGATCATCCACACCTGCGCTTCGAACATCTTCCCCTCGAAGGGGCCGAGCCGACTGCCCGTCTCCCGCGCAAGCACTTCGAGCCTCGAACGGGCGGTGTCGCGGGCCACCTCGAACCGTCCGACCTCCGCCTCGACCTCCTCGGGCGCGATCGTCCGGTGCGGGACGGTCGGCACGTCGAAATCGAGCCGGTGCACATAGCCGAGCGCGCGCCCCGGGGCGGCGCCGATCCCTTCCACGGTCCGTCCACGCGGCTCACTCACGTCGGCGGCAGCGCATCAGGATCGGCGAGCTTTTCTCCGAAGCCGGCCTTCACGAGGTCGACGAGGGCGTCGAGGGCCTGACGCTGATCCGGCCCTTCGACCCGAATGCGAAGCACCGCACCGCACTCGGCGGCGAGCATCATCACGCCCATGATACTCTTCCCGTTGACCTCCAGCCCGCCTTTCGCGACGAAGACCTCGCTCTCGAATCTCGACGACACCTTGACGAACTCCGCCGCCGGCCGGGCGTGAAGCCCGAGAAGGTTCCGAATCTGTACGTCTCGTATGTCCGCGGATTCGTGATTCTCGCCAGTCATGGTCCTCCGCTCGCCACTGCGAGCAGCGTCCAGATGATGGGGATCGACAGCAGGAGCCCGATGGCCAGCCGGCCGAAGCGATTCGGCCAGCGGAAGGCGGGTACCGCCGTCAGTCCGGCGACCAGCAGCAGGGGGAGGCTCTCCGCGCTCCGCCCTGCCGTCTCGACGACGGCCCGCCCGAGCAGCACGGTGGCCGCACCGAGCAGGAACATGGTAACGGGCCACAAGCGCTCCGTCAGCCGCTCCAGCGGGAACTCCTTGAGCAGGCGCCCGACGCCGCGGCCGTGCTCCCAACCCCGGCGGAAGCCCCAGACACGCACCCAAACGTGACCCACATTGTAGATCAGGAGGAACGCGAGCGCGCTCAGCAGGGGGCTCGCGCCGAGGCCGAACAGGGTGATCGCCAGCAGCAGGCAGAGGGGCCGCCATTCCGCCCAGATCGTCCGGTCGCCGAGCGTCCCGAGGGGTCCTCGCAGGGCCGTCCGGAAGCGCCGGATCTCCTCGTCGGAAGCGTCCTCGAACTCCATGCGGGCCAGCGCCCCTACGGCCACGGCGGCAAGGTAGGGATGCGAGTTGAAGGAACCTAGGTGACGGCGGACCGCCGCCTCGAACCGGACCGGGTCGCCGGCGTGGATGCGGCGCAGCAGCGGCAGCATCGCATACGTCACCCCTGGGCCGATGAGCGTCTTGTAGTTCCAGAGGCTCTGCACGGCGAAGCACCGCCGCCAGGCCCGACGGAAGTCCCTTGGCTGCGGCTTCACAGGGGCCGCCAGAGGGTGGCGATCACGAGGAGTGCGCCGAGCAGAACCATCGCCCACGCCCTTACGTCCGGGGCCGTCGTGCGGGCGCCCGCCCCGATGGAGGCCGAGATGGCCGTCACGAGGGCCGCCGCGCCGAACGCCGCGCCGCCCCCGGTCAGCGGCGTGGCGGCCGCCAGCCCGGCCAGCAACGCCACCGGCACGAGGAAGCCCGCCGTAATCAGCGCGCCCCGCGCGAAGTCGATGGCCAGCGCACCGCCCACACGGTACTCGAGGCGCTGGGAGCGGGCGGCCAGGTGCGCCGGATCGGCGACGAACTCTCCGTTCAGCTTACGTCGGAAGTGTCCGGAATACGAGCCGGCCCATCCCGTCGCCCAGCCACCGATCAGAACCGCGACGAGGGCCTGGATCGACGCCCCGCCGACGGCGGCGTAGGCCGCGCCCGCGACGAGTCCCGCCGGCCCGGTATCCGGATATTTCGCAGCTCCATACGGCGGATGCCGCATGCTCAGGAGCTCGAGCACCGCCCCCACCAACATCCCGCCGCCCGGCCGGCCCATGAGCGCCCCGCCGAGGGTGGCCGAGATCAGGGGACGGGAGACCATGGTCTGCGGGAATGAGACGCCGTCGAGTGCCAGCAGGCCGCCGATTCCGACGATCAGCCACCAGAAGCCCGGGTTCAGGCTGAACTCACTCAACGGCATCGAGCAATTCCGCGAGGCTCACCTGGCGCGAGGTGGGGATGTCCCGAGCCGAGACCGTGGCGCCGGTCGCTTCGATGGCCCGGAGGTCGTCCGCCTCGTCAGGCCGGAGCGCCACGTAGCGCAGCACCTTACGCCGGCCGGCGGACTCGTGAAGCCCCCCCACGTTGACACGTCGTCCCTCTAGCAGGCCGGCCTCGGCGATCGTCCGCATAGCGGCGGTCGAGCGCGTGAGCACGGCGCCGGGCCCCGGAGCTCGAATCAACGCCGGGAGGCGGCTCGGGACTTCGTCCAGCGACAGGAAGACGACCGATGCCTCCGGCGGCAGGCCGGCGGCATAGAGATCCTGCTCCCAGTCGCTCACCGCGAGGTCGTCGTCCACCACCACATAGCGCTCAAGGCCGAGGCGCATGCCCCAGCCGACGATCACCTGGCCGTGGAGGAGCCGCTCGTCAATCCGAAACAGATCGAGCGGCATCGTCGCGCTTTTCGGAACCGGCGGTCGTGATGTTGGCCCGGCCTTTCTCGACCAGGCGGGCGGTGAGCTCGGGCAGCGGGAGATCCCGGTGGAACAAGAAGTCGAGGAGAATCGGCAGACTGACGCCCGTGACGATCGCCGACTCGCTGCAGGTTCGGACGGCGGCGCGGCTCGCGAACCCACAGCTTCCGGCCGCCAGGTCGACGAACACGACCACAGGCCCCTCACCGACAGCCGTGGCCACTCGTGCACGCAGCACGTCCGGCGTGCATCCCCGGTTCGAGACGGCGACCAGCGCGTCCCGGACGCCACTGACCTCCTCGGCCGCCTCGATGAGCGCCTCGCCCAACCGGGCGTGGGTCACGACGACTCCGCGGGCGGGTCCGGATTGGACGCCCGTCACTCGTAGTCCTGTTCGAGGTAATCCCGCACGGGACGCATCGTGCGCTTCAGGTTTTGCTGGAAGATCTTCGCTGAGTCGATGCCGGCATAGCGCAGGAGGTGCCGCATGGCCACCACCTCGCTGATCACCGTGATATTCTTGCCCGGATTCAGAGGCACGAGCACCCGCGGGATCTTCACATCGAGAATCTCCGTCGTCTCCGGGTCGAGGCCCGTACGATCGTAGGTGGCCTCATCCGACCACGGCTCAAGCTGCACGACCACTTCCACACGCTTCTGCTGGCGGACGGAACGGATGCCGAACAGCGCCCGGATGTCGATGATACCGATTCCCCGGATCTCCATGTGGAACTGCTGCTGTTCGATCGCCCGGCCGATGAGGACATCGTGCCCTCGCCGTCGGATGCGGACCACGTCGTCGGCAACGAGCCGATGGCCCCGCTCGACCAGGTCAAGCACGCACTCGCTCTTGCCGATACCACTGGCTCCCACGAAGAGCAGGCCGACGCCGTAGACGTCGGCGAGCGAGCCGTGGACCGCCGTGGACGGCGCATACTCGTCCTCGAGGAACGGCTTCACCCGTCGAAAGAACTCGCCCGTCTTGAGGCCCGAGCGCACGAGCGGGACCTTCCGCTCGTCGGCGAGCCGGTCCATCACCGACGGGATGGTCAGGCCCTTGGTGACGAACACGCACGGAATATCGTGGTCGTAAAGGGCCTCGAGGGAACGACGCCGGACGTCTTCGTCCAGCGAGCCGAGGTACTGGATCTCGGTCTCGCCGAGCACCTGCAGACGCCCCGTCGGAAAGCGCTCGGTGAACCCCGCCAGCGCGAGACCGGGACTCGAGATGTCGGGGCTAGAGATCTCGCGGTCGAGTCCTTCGCCCCCCGCCACGAGCTCGAGCTCGAGCATGTCGCTCCGGCGCTCGAGGATGTCACCGACGGTCAGCGTATTCACGCCTCCTTGCCGTCCTCGTCGAGCAACGCCTCGAGCGGCGGCGCCTTGTGGTCAAGCCGACGCCCGCGCCGCTTCTTCAACTGGCGGGTGAGCTTGTCGTGCAGGCGGTCGAGCGCCGTGCGAAAGGCCCGCGCCTTCGCCTCCCCGTGAACTCGTGGGCCTCCGTCGATGCTGATCACCGCGTCCACCATGCAGCGGGTCTTTTCTTCCCACAAAGTCACCTCGGCTCGCGAGGCACGCGAATCGTAACGGCTCAACCGCTCGAACTGTTCCTCGATCTTCTGCCGGAGATCGTCGGTGAGCTCCGTTCCACTGCGCGCGGAGATGATGAGCTGCATATGTTGCCTCCTCTAGATGCTGACGACCGAGCGAAGCACCGACTCGATCTCATTCGTTGTCTCTTCCCATCTGAACCGTCCCGCGAAAGCCACGGCCGCGCGGCCCATTCGTTCGACGTCCTGCCGGTCGGCCGCAAGCTTGTGGATGGCTTCGGCCCAGGCCTCGACATCGCCGTAAGGCACCAAGTGTCCCGTCTCCCCGTCGACGACCGATTCGCGCAGTCCCGGCGCGTCGCTCGCCAGACTGGGGGTACCGCAGGCGGCGGCTTCAATGTTGGTGATCCCCCATCCTTCCTTGGGCGACGGATATACATTCGCCCACGCGCCACGAAACAGCGAGACCTTCTCCGCCTCCGAAACGTAGCCCGAGAAGTCCACGAGCGCTTCGATGCCTAGCTCGTTCACGATTCCCTGCAGACGTTCGCGGTCGTCGCCCTTTCCCGCGACGACCAGCCGGAGCCGCTCCCCGCGACTCGCCAGTCGCGCCAGGGCCCGCAGGACGATGTCGACGCTCTTGTAGCGTTTGAGCCGTCCTACATAGACGATCGTGGGCTCGGGCGCTCGCTCGCCCCCCACCCCCGTCGGTCCCGGGGTGCAGCTCTCGTGCTCGATCCCCGGATGGCTGACCGTGATGCGGGCGCGATCGAAGCCTCGATCGACGAGATCGTCGGCCGTGCTCTCGGAGATCGCGATGACCGGGGCGTCCGCATAGACGGCGGGCATCGCACGCTCGGCGAGCCATACCAGCGCCGCCACGGGCCACTTTTCCTGGGCGAACGCCGTGGTGCCGAACAGGTGGGGCACCACGCAGACGACCGGCGTGTCCGACCAGCTGGGCGTGAACAACGGCAGCTTGTTGACGTCCTCCACGATCGCGTCGTATCCGCTTCGCGCAATCTCTCGATAGGCCCGCCGGACATGGAGCGGGAACGTATAGCGCCCCCCCACCCGGTGGACGTGGATGCCGTCGACCAGGGCCCGTGGTTCTCCCCCCGGCCAGTTGGAGGCGAGCAGCGTCACTGAATGGCCCCGCCCGGCGAGCCGGCCAAAGATCTCGTGCAGGTGAATCTCGGCCCCCCCGGCGTGGGGGTTCAGCCGGTCCTGCCAGTTGACCACGAGGATGCGGAGGCGGCGCCCTCCGTTCATTCCGCCGATCGCACGCTTCCGGCCACCGCGTCGAGCACCCCGTTGACGAAGCGCGGGCTCTCGCCGCTACCGTACTTCCGAGCGAGCTGCAGGGCCTCATGAATCGCTACGGCCGAGGGCACGTCGTCGGAATGCAGGAGCTCGGCCACCGCGATGCGCAGCACGTTGCGGTCGATGGCCGTGAGCCGCCCGAGCCGCCAGTTGTCGAGATGGCGGCGGATCACGGCGTCGATCTCCGTCCGGTCGGACGCGATCCAGCCGATGATACGATCGAGGTACTCGACGTAACGCGGGTTGACCCGGCGGGTCGCCATGGTCCGTTGGGCGGCCTCGGGCAGCGTGACGCCTTCGGGGCCCTGTTCCCAGGCGTAGAGAATCTGGAGCGCCCAACCCCGCGAGCGGGAACGCGGATTCAAGAGCCGCCTCGCAGGCGATCCGCGAGGTCACACATCTCGAGCAGCGCCAGCGCCGCTTCCTCGCCCTTGTTGCCCTTCCCGCCACCGGCCCGGGCGCGGGCCTGCGCGCCGTCGTCGGTCGTCAGGAGTCCGAAGGCGACGGGAACGCCCCGATCGCGAGCGACAGCTTCGATGCCGACGGTCGCCCCGAGGGACACGAATTCGAAGTGAGGTGTCTCGCCGCGGATCACGCAGCCGAGAGCGGCGACCCCGTCGACGCCTCCGCGGTCCAGTACCCAGCGCACGGCCAGTGGTAGCTCGAACGCTCCCGGCACGTGGATCACCTCGATATCATCAGGGTCGGTCCCGTGCGCTTCGAGGCAGGCAAGGGCTCCCTCGACCAGGCGGTCGGTGATGGGCTGGTTGAACCGGCTTGCGACCAGGCAGATGCGCCGCCCGGCGCCGGCGTCCGCCGTCGGGCCCTCGGTCACGAAGACCTGAGCATGTGGCCGAGCTTGTCCCGCTTCACGTCGAGATAATCCCGGTTGAGGTCCGTCGCTTCGGTCTCCAGCGGCACGCGCCCGGTGATCTCCAGTCCAAAGCCCTCGAGTCCGCTCAGCTTCTTCGGGTTATTGGTCATGATGCGGATCTTTCGGAGCCCGAGATCCGCGAGGATCTGCGCACCGATTCCGTAGTTCCGCAGATCGGGCGGGAAGCCGAGGATCTTGTTCGCCTCAACCGTGTCGTGCCCCTCGTCCTGGAGCTGATAGGCGCGAAGCTTGTTGAGCAGCCCGATCCCCCGGCCTTCCTGGTCGAGGTAGACGATCACCCCGGATCCGTTTTCGGCGACGACGCGCATGGCGGCTTCCAGCTGCATGCCACAGTCGCAGCGAGCCGAGCCGAACACGTCCCCGGTGAGGCATTTCGAATGAACCCGTACCAGCACGTCTTCCTGGCCTTGCACGTCCCCCATGACCAGCGCCACGTGCTCCCGACCGTCGACGTCGTTGGAGTAGCCGACGATCCGGAAGTCACCGAAGCGCGTCGGCAGCGTAGCCTCCGCCACTCGGTGCACGAGGCTCTCGTGTTTGAGCCGGTACGAGATGATCTGGGCGACTGTGATGAACGGGATCTCGTGCTCGCGCGAGAATTCGTCGAGATCCGGGCGTCGCGCCATCGAACCGTCGGGATTGAGGATCTCGCAGATGACGCCCGCCGGCGCCAGATCCGCGAGGCGCGCCAGGTCCATCGAGGCCTCGGTCTGCCCCACCCGCTGCAGCACGCCGCCATGCTTGGCGCGCAACGGAAAGACGTGGCCGGGGCGCAACAGGTGGTCAGGTCGACTCATCGGATCTACGGCCACCTGGATCGTGCGCGACCGATCGGCCGCGCTGATTCCGGTCGAAACGCCCTTTTCCTCAATGGCGTCGATCGAGACGGTGAACGCCGTCCCGTTGGGGTCCTGGCCGCGGCCGTCCGTCATCAGCGGCAGGTCGAGCCGGTCGGCAATGTCGGGATGAAGGGTCAGGCAAACGAGCCCACGCCCGTGAGTCGCCATGAAATTGATGATCTCGGGGGTCACCTTCTCGGCCGCGCACACCAGGTCGCCTTCGTTCTCGCGATCCTCGTCATCGGCCACGATGACCAGACCGCCACGCTGAATCGTGGCGATCGCTTCTTTCACCTTCGTATCGTCGAACGACAGCACGGACTTCCTCCTCAAGTGGTCTCGTACGGGTGCATCAGGCGCGCGACGTACTTACCGATCAGGTCCGCTTCGAGGTTCACGCGCGCACCCGCCTCGAGTCGACCGAGATTCGTATGCCCCAATGTATACGGTATGATTGCCAGTTTTGCGACTGCTCCGGAGAGTCCTGCAACCGTCAGGCTGACCCCGTCGACGGTCAGGGATCCGCGCTCCACGGTGTACTCCGCCACGCCGCCGGGCAGCGCGATGCGGAGGACGAGCGCCTCGTCCTCGCGGGCGGCGGAGATCACCTCGCCCACGGCGTCGACGTGGCCCTGGACGATGTGTCCGCCGAGGGGCTCGCCGGCGCGTACCGCACGCTCGAGATTCACGCGCCGTCCCGATCCGAATTCCTCGAGCGTCGTCCGGCCCAGCGTGGTGGGCACGGCTTCGACCGCGAACGCCGTCTCGCCCGGCTCGGCGACGGTGAGGCAGACACCGTCGACGGCCACGCTGTCGCCGGCCGCCAGGTCGCGGGCCAACCCCGGCGCGCGAACCTCGAAGCGCACGTGCCCGGCGCCTGGCTCCCGGCGGCTCACCTCGCCGACGTGCTCGATCAGGCCGGTGAACATCAGCCGCGGCTGCCCCGGGAATCGGAGCCCGGTCCCGCGGTCCGCAGCAGTCGATCAAAGGCCGATCGCCGTTCCCAGACGAGGTGGGCGTCCACCCCGGCTCGCTCCACGTCCCAGAGCCGCCAGTCGTCCCGATCGCCCGCTCCGGCGTCGATGAACGCGGGTACCCCGTCGGGGCCGATGAACCATGGGGCCACGAACTGGTGGAAGCGCTCCACGAGACCTGCCGCCAGGAAACTGTCCGCCGTGCGGGCCCCGCCTTCGACGAGCACGGACCGGACGCCGCGCTCGTACAACCGGCGCAACACGGCATTGGGGTCGAGAAGACCGTCCGCGGCGCGCGGCACCGTCGCGACCTCGACACCCGCTGACTCCAGGGCCGCGAGCCGGTCGGGGTGGGCGCCGCCCGCGGTCACGACCAGCACGGGAGCATCACTGGCTCCCCCTACCAGGGCACTGTCGAAGGCCAGCGAGGCCAGCGAATCGAGCACGACCCTGACGGGTGGAACCCGCGGCAGCTCGTCCGTTCTCGCCGTAAGCCGTGGATCGTCGGCCGATACCGTCCCCCGCCCCACGAGCACCGCGTCGGCGTCCGCCCGCAGGCGATGCACGCGCTCCCACGCTTCGTCGCCCGTGATCGCGGTCCGCTGGCCGAACCCGGCGGCCAGCTTCCCGTCGATGGTCATCCCGAGCTTCAGGACGACGAACGGCCGGCCCGCTACCTCGCTCCACAGGAAAGCGGCATTCTGGCGGACCGCCTCCTCCGTCACGTCCCTATCGGCCATCTCCACGTCGATTCCTGCCGCCGCCAGCGCGGCAGCTCCGCCCGCGGCACCCGGATGGGGATCGCTGACCGCGTAAACCACGCGCCGGACGCCCGCCGCGACGATCGCGTCGGTGCATGGCGGCGTGCGGCCGTGATGGCGACAGGGCTCGAGGGTCACATAGAGAATCCCATCGCGTGCTTCCGAGCCGGCCGCCTCGAGGGCGACGACCTCGGCATGGCGCTCGCCGAGACGCGCGTGATGGCCCTCGCCGACGATCCGTCCATCCTGCACGACGACCGCGCCGACCAGCGGATTCGGCGACACCTGCCCGCGCCCGCGATCCGCGAGTTCCAGGGCACGGCCCATCGGATCAGACACCGTCAAGCTGAACTCCCTCCCCGCCCGTGCGCACGTACCCGCAGTCGATCGTCGCGAGGCCGGACGCGGCCACCGTGTCCTTGACTTCCGCCAGGCGGTCGGGCGCCACCACCACGATCAGGCCCACCCCCATGTTGAACGCCTCGTACAGCTCACGCCCCTCGAGGCCCGCCCCGTCGGCCAGCACCCGGAATTCGTTGGGAACCGTCCAGGCCGTCGTGTCGACAACCGCCTCGAGGCCCTCGGGCAGCACGCGCAGGAGGTTGCCTGGAATGCCGCCGCCGGTGATATGGGCCAGCGCGCGCACCGCACCGGCCGCGAGCGCCGGGCGCAGCGGCGCCAGGTACGAACGGTGGACCTTGAGCAGCACGTCGGCCACCCTCGCATCCAGCTCACCCGGAAAAGGATCGTCGGGAGCGAGCCCCATGCGATCGAACAGGACCTTGCGGGCCAGGCTGTATCCGTTCGTATGTAGACCGCTAGACGGAAGCCCGAGCAGCCGCGCGCCGGCCGTCACGCCCCGTTTGCCCGGTACCTCCCAGGCACGGCGACCCACGATGAACCCGGCGAGGTCGTAGTGCCCTGGCTCATAGATCCCGGGCATCTCGGCCGTTTCGCCGCCGATCAGGGCGCAGCCATTTATGCGGCAGCCTCGGGCCACGCCCGCGACGACGGCCTCGGCCACGTCGGGCTCGAGCTCGCCGCAGGCGTAGTAGTCGAGGAAGAACAGCGGCTCGGCCCCCTCGGCGAGGATGTCGTTCACGCAGTGGTTCACGAGGTCCTCGCCGACCGTATCATGGACCCCGGCCATGGCGGCGACCAGCACCTTCGTACCGACCCCGTCCGCGCTCGCCACGAGCTCCGTCGCCGCCGGCAGGCGAAAGCGGCCGCCGAAAGAGCCGAACTCCCCGTCCGCGTCCGCCGTGCGGGTCGAGGCGACGAGCGCCTTGAGCCGGCCGGTCAGGTCCTCGGCCGCCCGCAAATCGACGCCCGCGTCGCCGTAGCTGATGCGCGAGCCGTCGGAGTCAGGCATTCGGCGCCTCCTCCGTGCGCCGCTCCATGTACTCGGGGGCGGAGAGCCCCAGTACACGCAGCCCCTGGCCCAGGGTGGCGCGGATCGCCGCGGCCAGCGCCAGGCGAGCCGGACGGGTCGGGCCCTCAGCCAGCACGCGACGCGCCGGGTCGAGATTCCCCTCGTGGTACCATGCGTTCACGAGACTCGCGACCTCCTCGAGATAGGTACAGATCACGTGGGGCGTGCGGCCCTCGGCTGCCGCAGCCACGCGCTCGGGGAAACGCAGCAGCGCCTTCGCGACCTCCCGCTCCGTCGCCAGCTCGAGCCGATCCAGGTCCACGTTCCCCGCCGCCGCGGCGACCGCCACCGCATTCACGTCCTCGCCGGCCTTCTCGAAGATGCTGCACATGCGAGCGTGCGCATACTGCACCTTGAAGACAGGATTCGCCTCCGACGTGTCGAGAGCGAGATCGAGGTCGAAGTTCATCGGAACCTCCGCCCGCCGCATGAGGAAGAAGTAGCGGGCCACGTCGGTGCCGGTCTCGTCGAACAGATCGCGCAGCGTGACGAATTGCCCGGCCCGCTTGCTCATCCGCACCTCTTCCCCGCCACGCATCACCTTCACGAGCTGGATGATGATCACCTCGAGGAAGCCGGGATCCTCTCCCATCGCGGCCAGGGAGGCCTGCATCCGGGCGATGTGCCCGTGGTGATCGGCACCCCATACGTCGATCGCGTGGTCGAAGCCACGGCTCCGCTTGTCGAGGTGGTAGGCGATGTCGGAGACGAAGTAGGTGAGCGATCCATCGCTTTTCACCAGCACGCGATCCTTCTCGTCGCCGAAGTCGGTGGTGCGCAGCCACAGCGCGCCCTCGTCGCGATAGGCGTGCTCGTCGCCATCGAGTCGCTCGAGCAGCGCGTCGACGGCGCCGGACTCGACCAGCCCGGTCTCGGAAGACCAGCGGTCCATCCGGATGCCGAAGTCGGCGAGGTCGACGGCCTGCTCCTCGCGCAGCAGGTCGGAGGCCGCCGCCGCGAAAAACGAGCAGCGATCGTCCGGATCCATCTCGAGCAGCCGATCCAGGCCCTCGCTGTCCACGATGCGGGCAGCCACGTCGACCACGTACGAACCCTGGTATCCACCCTCGGGCAGTTCGGCCTCCTGCCCCCTCGACTGCTGGAAGCGTGCCTCCACCGACTCGCCGAGCCGCTCGATCTGACCGCCCGCGTCGTTCACATAGAACTCGCGCGCCACGTCGTGGCCGGTCCAGGCGAGCAACTCCGCCACCGCATCGCCGATCGCCGCGCCGCGGCCGTGCGCAACGTGGAGCGGTCCCGTGGGATTGGCAGAGACGAACTCCACGTTCACGCGCCCGGTACCCGCCGTCTCGGAACGGCCCCAGGAGGAATCGCCGACGCTCAGCAACGCGCGCAGGCCGTCCCACACCAGCTGATCGTCGAGCCGAAAGTTCAGGAATCCCGGGCCCGCGATGTCGAGCGACACGACGCCGGCCCGATCGCGATCGAGCGCGCCGACGATGTCCTCCGCGATCCCCCGCGGCGCCCGCCGCAGCGGCTTCGCCAGCACGAGTGCCGCGTTCGAGGCGAGGTCACCGTGCTCCGGATTCGCGGGCCGCTCGAGCTCAGCCACGAAGTCGTCGGGCGCACCGATGGAGCGCGCGGCCCGTCCGATCTCGTCGCGAAGCTTCGTTTCGCCCGCCAGCTGGTCCAGTCCTTCGGGTCCCGTCATGCCGTCCCATGGTACGTGAAAGTCGTGTCGCCGATGGAGGCCACATGATAGCGGCGACTCACCTGTTCGGCATGATGGGCCGGTCGGAGACGCCCTCAAGTGCAAATTTGCTAGCGGCATACGGCCCCATGAGCGGCATCGCAACGCGTCCGGACAGCGAGCTCATCATGACGATCCGGCCTCCGGCCGACCGGACGAGCGGAAGGAAGGCCCGGGTAACGGCCAGGACCCCGATGTAGTTGATGCGCATGGCGCTCTCGAATGCCTCGAGGGGCGCGAGCCCGACGGGCCCGATCCCCGGAAACAGCGTTGTTGACCAGACCGGCCAGGCCCGCCCACCGCCTCCGCCCGAGCCAGTCACGAACCTCGTCGCGTGCGGCGGCCACGCTGGCGGCGTTGCCGACGTCGAGCCGCACCGACCAGACGCCGGCAGCAGACAGGCGAGGCGCATCCACTGGATCGCGCCAGGTGCCGCAAACCTCAAAGCCCCGGGTCACGAGCTCTCGTGCCGTGGCCTCTCCGATCCCACTGGATGCCCCGGTCACGACTGCGGCACCGCGCCTCACGTCCCGGCTCCCGCAGACACGACCAGCCTGGGCCGGACCGTCAGCCGCCTCACCAGTCCCTCGGAGATCCGCTCGGCGTTGGCGAGAATCGTCAGGCTCGTGCTCACCGCGATTGACCCGGGAAGCGCGGCGCCGTCGGTCACGAACAACCCGGGAAGACCGTGCGCCTCGCCGGCGGGATCGACCCCCCCGTGGGCTGGCGAATCGGACATCGGACACGAGCCCAGCTGGTGGGCCGTGGTGAAGCTGACTTCGGGCTTCCCGTTGCCGGTGGAGTCCACGAACTCCACGTCCAGGGGCCGGCAGCCATTGTCCTCGTAGATCGAGGTCAGCAGGGCCTTCGTCCGCCGATGATACCGCCGCAGCTCGTCCGTCACATCGAGCTCCAGCTTCAGCACGCCGTTTGCCAGTCGGAGCCGCGCCGTTGGCGGCGTGAGCCCGAGCGCGAAGAGAACGATGACCCGGCGCCGATACCTTGCCATCAGCTGCATGTGATCCGCGCCCCAGTACCGTCGCCGTCGATCCCGTTCGGCTGGCAATCGTAGCCGGGCGGCCGCGATGGCCTGGAGCGGCAGCGGCTTGGCCGCCTGGATGGTGACCCCGTGCGACTCAATGAAATGATAGCTGACCATCCCGGGATGCGAACGTCCGGAGAACATGTCGCCGTCGGGCCAGTCGGGGCCCAGGAGGCCCGCCGTCTTCACGCCGCCGTTGAAAGCAACCCGCCGGCCAACGGCGGCGCTCAGGCCTGACAGGTACTGCCGCGACGCCAGTAGCAGCCGGGCCGTCCCGACCGTGCCTCCGGCGAGAATCACGAGGCCCGCACGGTACATGTAGCCTCGGCCCGCGACGTCCCGGCAGAGCACTTCATAGCGCGCGTCGCCGACCCCTTCGTTTGAGACTTGCGGCGTCACCTCCGTCAGGGCGCGAATCCGTGTCGCCTCGATCCCCGTGCGGTAGACGGCCCCGGCCTGTCGGGCGCGCGGGATGTAGTTGAAGTGGAGCGACTGCTTGGCTCCGTAGATGCAACCGGAGACACAAAAGCCGCTACCGAGACATCCCCGGACCGCGTAGGCCGCCCGGTCACAGCTGTAACCGAGGTTCTTCATCATGCGGGAAAAGACGAGTCCGCTCCGTGGCACCTCGTCCACCGGAATCTGTTGGACGTTGAGCATCTCTTCTGCGATGTCGTAGAAGGGATCCAGCGTGTGACGGCTCACCGTGGCTGGCCACAACGACCGCCCGCGATCTTTCTGCTCGAAAGCCAGCGAGGGCGCGCGAAGCGAGATCATCTCATAGAACCCGGAACCGCCCCCGAGGCCTTCGATGTACGTCATTCCCAGGTGATCGCCCGTCAGTCCGCGATAGTATTGGAGGAAATAGGATGGATCCTGCGTCTGCCGGAAACTGCCTGGGGCGTCGATGTCCGGACCCTTCTCGAGGACCGTGACGCGCCATCCCGCCTCCGCCAGCCGCACGGCCGGGGCGGCAGCTCCGAAGCCGCTTCCGATGATCAGGACGTCTGTTTCCATGGAGTCCATCGCAATCTCCTTCGCCGCTCAGGCGTAGTTGCCGCCGACGCCGACGGGCTCGGCCAGGTAGGTCTCCGCGTCAGGATAGGTCCGGGTACCCGGTGGACCAGGCCGAAATCGGCCGTCGAAGTCGATCTCGGGGCATCCCGCGTCGCCATAGAATCCGGAGTAGAAGGCCAGCTGCGTGAGGAATACGGCCCCTGTGTAGAGGCTCCTCGTCGTGTCGTCCGCCGAGAGGCCGGATTCGATCACCCGGACACGGTCCCGGACCGTAAGCAGATCGAATCGCCCCTGGCGAAACTCGACCCAGGTTCGCTCACAGAGGTCGGCGGCCAGGTAGCCCCGGTAGCCATGAAGAGGAAAACGCTCGTCATAAAACGGCCGGCTGAGAGACACCTCGTCCAGGCCGGAGCCGGGGACGACAGCGCCGGCCAGCGCCGCGAGGACGGGACGGACCAGCTCATCGTCGTCCTTGAACCGGGTCGGGTACCAGCCGAAGACGATTCGGCCAGGCGTACATCCGGCGGCCAGCGCCGCTCCGCCCAACAATCCCATCGCCTTCAACGCCTCACGGCGTGACATCGAGTCCATCCTTCGTCATCCTTTCGCGGTCGTCAGCGTGGCGTTCGAGCCGCGTTGGGGATGCTCTCCACGTCGGATCAAGTCGAGGTCAAGCTTCGCGGCACCCTGCCGCCGACGGGCCGTTCGGCCATATATTCGGGTCGTACGTGCTCCCCGCTTAGCGAGAGGCCTTGAGGGAGGGCTGGATGGACGACCTCCTGCGGCGCATCGAAGCCGCCCTGTCCGGGCGATACGAGATTGAAGACGAGCTCGGACGAGGTGGGATGGCCGCGGTGTTCCGCGCCCAAGACGTGCGCCACGAGCGCGTCGTGGCCGTGAAGGTGCTGCCCCCCCGCTTCGCCTCGGCCATCAGCAGCGAGCGCTTCCTGTACGAGATCAAGCTCGCCGCCGGCCTCACGCACCCGTACATCGTTCCGATCCTCGACTCCGGTGAGGCGGACGGGCTCCTGTTCTACGTCATGCCCCTCGTCCCAGGGGAGACGCTCGCCAGCCGGCTCGGCCGCGAGGGACCGCTGGCGCTGTCCGACGCCCTCGCGGTCGGACGCGAGATCGCGGAAGCTCTGGCCCACGCCCACGATGCCGGCATCGTCCACCGCGACGTGAAGCCGTCCAACATCCTGCTGACGCGCGAGCACGCCCTGCTGTCGGACTTCGGGATTGCGCGCGCCGTTCGGCGGCGGGACGAGGATTTAACGGGAATTGGCGTGGTCGTGGGCACGCCAGCCTACATGAGCCCGCAGCAGGCGCTGTCGGACGACGAGCTCGACGGGCGGGCAGACCAGTACAGCCTCGCATGCGTCGTCTACGAAATGCTGGTCGGACGAGCGCCGTTCACGGGACCATCACCCGAGGCCGTACTGGTTCGCCATGCGACCCAGCCCCTGCCACCGCTCCGGGACGAGCGGCCCGACGTGTCGCCGGCCCTGGCCTCGGCACTCGAACGTGCCCTCTCGAAGCAGCCCATCGACCGCTACCCGACGATGGAGGCGTTCCGCGCGGCGCTGGAAGGCGAGGCCGCGGGCGTATCGGTCGGGACGTCGCCACTCCAGCGTGCCGGCACCGTGATCGCCCTCGGCCTCGTCGCCATCACCGCGGCCTGGGGCGTGGGCCGCCTGTACGTCGGCCGGATCACCAACCGGCCGGACGCAGTCGACCGCGTGGCGGTTCTTCCCTGCGGCGTTGCGGCGGCGGCGGACCATCCGGGTGATTCTCTGCTGAGCCAGAACACTGCCAGGCAAGTCTACTGGTGGCTGGACCGCGTCGGGATTGTGGCCGTGCAGCCTGACCGACTCGAGAACCTGGCGTTCACGGGCGTTACCGCACTCCCCCGACTGGCCGACAGCCTGGGCGTCGCCACGCTGGTGGGCTGCAGCATCGAGCCGCTCGGCGGGGACTCGGTGCAACTCGAATACCATGTGTGGTCGGACGGGCAGACGCGGAACTTCCGGCTCGATATGAAGCGCGCCAACCCGGGCCTCGTCGAGGCACGACGGTTTGCGGCGGTCCTCGCCCCTGACCTCTTGCATCTGCCGACGGCCGGCGAGGACCGTTTTCCGGGCACCGACGACGCGGATGCGTTCAGTCGCTTTCTGCAGGGCGATCACGCCTTTGACGCCGGACACTTCTTTGAAGCAGAAGGCCTCTTCGCGGCCGCATACTCGAAGGACCCGTCGTTCGCCTTGGCCCGTTGGCGGCAGGCGGACGCTCGCCGATGGCAACTCGAGCCCGCCGACGATGACCGGCCCTTGAGCGAGCTCTATGACCACTCGAGCGAAGAACTGGGGGCCCGAAGCGAGCTCCTGCTATCCGCCATCGCCCTGCCACCCGGGCCGTCCTTCGCCCGATTCGATACGGTGCTTCGCGAGCTGTCCAGCGACTGGTACGCCCACCTGCTGTACGGCGACGAGCTCCTCCACCGCGGCCCCCTGTTCGGTTTCCCGCTCGAGCGGGCCGAGGAGGAGCTGCGGATCGCGACGCGGCTCAAGCCCGACTTCGCGCCGGCCTGGGATCACCTGGCCATGGCCCTGATCCGCGAAGGAAAGGCCGACGCCGCCGATACCGCGTTGCACAATCTGAGTGCGGTCAGCGGCCCTTCGCCACACGACTATCCGATCCCCGAGCTGTGGCGGCATGCCTGGCTCGAGACGTTCCATCCGGATCGGGTCGCGGCGGGCCGGCGGGCCCTCATAACCGATACTGCGCACCTGCCCGTCTATGCCCGGCTCGTCCGCTACTTCGACCTGCCCGACCTGCAGCTGGCGCTGGGACTCCTCCTGGTGCACTCCTCCTCGCCCGGTAGCATGCGGTGGCACTCGGGCACGAATGCGATCGCCCTCGCGAACGCGTCGCTCGGCCGCCCCGGAATGGCGCTCGAGACCTGGCGCGGCGCCGCCGAGGCGGCGCCGACCGCCGACACCGCCGAGGCGTGGCTGTTCGTCCGGATGTGGGCTGTGGTGCCGCACGCCCTCGGACTCGAAGGCTTTTCCGTCGATGCTCGGGCCCTGCGAGAGCTCACGACGATCGTCGATGATACCTCCGCCGACGCCCTGCGCCGGGCACGCGCCGCCTGGGCGCTGGCGCTGTCCGCTGCCCACCGCCGTACCCTGCGCGACTCGGCCGACTTCGTGCTCCACCAACGACTCGTCGATGATCTCACCGATACCCACGGTCTGGACCGCCGGATGTCCGGCGACCTCGACGCCGTCGCCGCCGCGCGGCAATCGGACTGGCGAACCGCGCTCGACGCCAGCAGCACTCTCGTCTCGTATGATTCCGCGGGCATCGTCGACCGGCCCTTCAACCGCGCGGCCTTCCACCTGCAGCGCGGCGAGTGGTACGCGGAGCTGGCGCGGCAGACGGGTGACGAGACGTTCACCGACAGCGCGCGAGCCGCGTGGATCTGGTTCCAGAACACGGATATCGAGGGGATCCCGGAACGGCGCGTTCAGGCGGCCGAGGTGGACGGCGCCCTGGGCGTACACGCCCGGCTCCGGCTCGCGCGCCTGGCCGAGGCACAAGACCAACCCAGGGCCGCCTGTGACGCCGCACGAGCCGTTCTGAATCACTGGTCGGAAGCCGCGCCCGGCCTCGACGCCGTACGGGACGAAGCCCGGGTGATCGCCGGGCGGCGATGTCTGGAGGAGTGAGATGATTCGGATCGACACCTTGGGCCCCCTGGACGTCACGGTCGACGGGGAACCCGCCCCCCGCGAACTCCTGTGGCGCAAGAACCTCGGGCTGCTTCTCTACCTGGCACGGTCACGGGAGCATCGACGCCCCCGCGATCGTCTGACCGGCATGTTCTGGGGAGACAAGCCGGAGACGGACGCGCGCCACTCCCTCAACGAGGCCCTGCGTGTCATCCGCAGGTGTTTGCCGGAGGGCGCCCTGTTGGTCGAAGGCGACCTCCTGCGCATCCAGGACGGGGCGGTATTCCTCGACGTGCAAGAATTCGCTGACCTCACGCACGAAGGCGCCGACGTCCCGGCGGCCGCCCTGGTGCGCGGCAGGTTCGCGGAGGGGTTCACGATTGCCGAGTCGAACGAATTCGAAGACTGGCTGTCGGCCGAGCGTCGCCACTGGGCGCGCCTGTCTGTGCAGGTCCTGGTTTCGCTCGCAGAGAATCTGCTCGAAGCCGGGGACCTCGTCGGGGCACGCGATGCCGGCCGCCGCGCCGCCGCGATCGACCCGGTGTCCGAAGCACCGGCCGAGATCCTCATCCGGTGTGACGCCATCGCCGGGGATCCTTCGGCGGCTCTGGCCACGTATCATGCCTTCGCCGATACGCTCGACCGCGAGCTGCAACTCGAACCACCGGCCAGCCTTCGGCAGCTGGCTGAGCGAATTCGCTCGCAGCGCGCCGTGGCCGATCAGGCCATTCGGGCCGAAGAACCAGGCCTCAGTCGGCGCCTGCCGCTCGTCGGACGCGGCGTGGCCCTGAAGGGGGCCATGGAGACGATTCGCGGCAGCCGGCGAGACTCGGAGCCGCGGGTCCTGTTCGTTCTCGGGGGAGCGGGCACCGGCAAGACGCGGCTCGCCCAGGAGATCGTCGCCAGAGCCGGACTGGACGGTTTCCGGTCGGCATCGGTGCGTTGCGACGCCATCGACCGCGACACGACGCACGGAGCGCTCCGGGCCCTCACTGAGAACACGGATCTGTTTTGCGACGAGCCCGCCTGGTCGGACTCCGGCGCGTTCGCCGGCGCGCTGGCCGCCGAGACGCGCACCGGACCGGTGCTCGTCTGGATCGACGACGCACAGTTCCTCGATCCGGCCTCGCTTCGTTACCTCCCGCCGCTGCTTCGTGACCTCGGGACGCGACCGGTGGTCTTTCTGCTCTCGGCGAACACGGACCCCGCGGTACCCGAGCTCGATGACGTCGCACACCGCGTAGGCCGCGACATCCCGGGCACGGTCATTCGTCTCGAGCCCCTGGGCGGCGAGGCGCTGCAGCGCCTGGCCCAACGCGCCCTGCCGGACTGGGCGCCCGAGGAGATCGACAGACTCTCCCGGCGGCTTGTCGCCGACACGGCGGGTATCCCCCTGCTCGCGATCGATCTCCTGCACGCGCTGCGGCTCGGTCTCGAGGTCGGCCCGGAGTCATCGCGCCACTGGCCAGAGGCTTCGCGCACCCTGGACGACCCGTTCCCGGCTGAACTGCCCGAGCCCCTCGTCGCCGCGATTCGTGTCGGCTTTCGTCGTCTCAGCCCGGACGCCCAGGAGATCCTCAAGGCGGCCGCCGTGGCCGGGAGACGGGTCACGGCCGATCTGCTGTGCCGGGCCTGCAACCTGGATGAGGATCGGACCTCGGAAGCCCTCGACGAGCTCGAATGGCGGCGGTGGCTCGTGGCTGAGCCGCGTGGCTACAGCTTCCTCGCCGGCCTCCACCAGGAGGTCGTCGCAACGGATCTGATGACGAAGGGACAGCGCCGGCGTCTGGAGGAACGCTTGACCTCGGCTTGATCCGACCCGGCGACATCTCGTCGCGAGGCCCGCGGAGGACGCGGGACACACCCGAAAGGGAACGAACCCTTGCACGAGGTGGAACCATGAGAGCCCTTCCCTGCCTGCTCGCCGTGACGATCGTTTTCGCCGCCTGTTCCGATGCGATCACGGGGCCATCCTCCGACACGCCGTCGGTGCAGGCTGCCACGGACGACGTCGCGATTCCCGCCCTCACCGTCATGACCCGCAACATGTACGTGGGGACTGACGTGGACCGGGCGATCGCGACGACGGACCCGAACCAGCTTCCCTTCGTCGTGGGCGAGCTCTGGGAGCTGCTGCTCGCCAACGACTTCTCGGAGCGCGCGGCCGCCATGGCGCGTGAGATCGCAGAGAATCGACCGCAGGTCGTCGGCCTCCAGGAAGTGTCGCTGTTTCGCTCGCAGACGCCGGCGGACTTCCAACTGAACGCGCAGACCGTCGAGATCGACTTCCTCGGCACGTTGCTCGCCGAACTGGCGGCCCTCGGCCAGCACTACGAAGTGGCGGCGCTAGTCGAAAACACCGACGTCGAGCTGCCGCGTCTGAACGCCGACTTCTCCCTCACTGATGTGCGGCTGACCGACTACGACGCGCTCCTGGTGCGCGCCGACGTCGAGAGCTCGGCGGCCGCCGCCGCCAACTACCAGGCCTCGGTGCCCGGACCCTACGGCCTCGACATCAAGCGGGGATGGACGGCGGTGGACCTGACGCTGGGCGGCCGGACATTCCGGGTGGTCAACACGCACCTCGAGCCCGTCGAAACGGCCGGGGGGAGTTTCCAGGCGCGGCAGGCGGCCGAACTGCTGGACCTGTTGTCGAGCGAAAGACGCCCGACCGTCCTGCTCGGAGACCTGAACACGGAGGCCGATGTCGGCGCGACGTATCAGCTGCTGGTGAACGAGGGGTTCCTCGACGCGTGGCAGCTCCGGAAGGGTCGTCCCGAGCCGGGACTCACGTGCTGCCATTCGACGGATCTCTCGTCCGACGCAATCGCGCTCGTCAAGCGTATCGACCACGTGTTGCTGCGGAACTTCGAGGCCCTGTGGCCACCTTCCGGCCCCGGCCCCGTGCACAGCACGATCGTGGGGGACGATTCGTCGGAGAAGACGGTCTCGGGCCTGTGGCCGTCGGACCACGCCGGAGTGGTGGCGGAGTCGGTTCTTCCCGCTCCCGGTTTCTGACCGGAATCATCAACTCACCGATCCGGGACAACCCGGACCGGTGAGCCGTGCACGGGTGTCCCGGCGCCAGCGAGGAGCTCTTTCCGACGTCGCCACTCTTTGCCTCTCCGGAGTCCGGCGGGGCCGGCTTCGTGCCGTCCCGAGAATCTCGGTCGCTGGTCTGCAAGGTTCGAAATACCAACCGGTTTCTCGCTCGCACCTCCACGAGGCCAGCGCGCGGCACGATGCGTGCATTGAGATTGTCCGGCTACGTTCGTCTCCCACGCCCGTTCGGCGGGCCCAGAAGGAAAGCTACAAACATGTTACGACCGAGTCGTGCCCTGCTCTCCACGATTCTGCTCACCGCCCTGTTCACCGCGGCATGCGGGAGCGACAGCGTGACCGATCCACAGTTTCAGCCCGAGATTGTCAACGTCGTCGACAGCTTCGAGCTGCAGGCAACGGGGATCACCGACATCTCCCAGATGCTCGTGTATACCTGGACCAACACCGGGACGACGGCGAGCGTCGACAGGTCGACGACTCTGTCGGCCGGCAGCGGGACGCTGACGATCCTGGACGCGGATGGCCAGCAGGTCTACGCAGGCTCGATCACCAATGACGGGTCCAATTCAACACAGGCCGGCGCAGCCGGTGAATGGACGGTTCGCATGGTGCTTTCCGGGGCCAGTGGAACGATCAACTTTCGGGTGCAGAAGGGCTGAGGAGAACCCTCAGTCGGGCTTCTTCGCCCCGCCCGTGCCGGCGGCGGTATCGGTACCGCCGCCGGCATTCGTCTTCTTGCTCTCATTCGACGGTGTCTTCTTCTTCCCGCCTTCCCGCGATTTCTTCTCGCCGGCCCGCTTGTAGTCGGTGTGGTAGAAGCCCGACCCCTTGAACACGAGGCCGGCGCCGGAGGAGATCCTTCGCACCGCGGGGGCCCCGCACTCGGGGCAGACGTCGAGCGCATCGTCGCTCATCTTCTGGAAGGCCTCGAACTCGTGGCCGTTCTCGCAGCGGTACTCGTATGTCGGCATTCCTGCGATTCTCCCGTTCAGGCCGGCTGGTACCGGCCCCATTCATCGCGCAGCACACCGCTGATCTCACCGACCGTGGCTCGCACCCGGACGGCCTCGATGATCGGCGGAAGCAGATTGTCGTCTCCGACCGCCGCGACGGCAACCGCGGCCAGTCGCTCCCGTACCACCGCGTCGTCCCGTGCGGCTTTTACTCGCGCGAGCCGCCGCTTCTGCTCGGTCTCCAGACCGCCGAAGTCCGGAAGCTCGATCCGGGGCGCATCCTCTTCGTCGGCATAGATGTTCACACCCACGACGCGCCGCTCGCCGCTCTCGATGGCGAGCTGTTCGCGATACGCCGCCCGGTGGATCTCCTCCGACATGAAGTGGATCACGTCGGCCTCTCCACCCTCGGAGACGATCCCCTCGATGCGGTAGAGGTACTCGACGGCCCGGTCTTCGAGCTCGGCGGTCAGAGTCTCGACGTAGTACGAACCGCCGAGCGGATCCGCCGTCGAGGCCACACCCGACTCCTCGGCCAGCACCTGCTGGGTGCGCAGCGCGAGGCGGGCCGCCTCGGCCGTGGGCAGGTTCAGCGCCTCGTCGTAGCCGTTCGTGTGGAGCGACTGGGTCCCGCCGAGGATGGCGGCGAGCGCCTGTACGGCCACGCGTACGACGTTGTTCAGCGGCTGTTGCGCCGTCAGCGTCGACCCTCCGGTCTGCGTGTGAAAGCGCAGCCGGCTGCTCCGATCCGACGCCCCGAACTCGTCGCGCATCATGTGGGCGTAGAGTCGCCGCGCGGCCCGGAACTTCGCCACTTCCTCGAACAGGTCGTTGTGGGCGGCGAAGAAGAAGCTCAAACGGGGGGCGAAGCTCTCGAGCTCCAGCCCCGCCGCCAGGGCCCGCCGCACGTACTCGCGGGCGTTGGCGAGCGTGAAGGCGAGTTCCTGCGCGGCCGTCGCCCCGGCTTCGCGCATGTGGTAGCCGCTGATAGAGATGCTGTTCCAGCGCGGCACGTCGGACGCGCAGAAGGCCAGCAGGTCGGTCACGAGCCGCAGGCTCGGCTCCACGGGGTAAATGTAGGTCCCCCGCGACGTGAATTCCTTGAGAATGTCGTTCTGGACGGTGCCCGAGAGCTCGTCCCGGGCGATGCTCCGCTCGTCGGCCAGTGCCACGTAGAGCCCGAGGAGGACCGCGGCCGTCGCGTTGATCGTCATCGACGTGGACACCTGCCCCAGCGGGATGCCGGCAAACAGGGTATCCATGTCGTCGAGAGTGTCGATGGCCACGCCGACCCGACCGACCTCCCCCACCGCGAGGTCGTCGTCGGAATCGAGGCCCATCTGGGTCGGGAGGTCGAAGGCGACGGAGAGACCCGTTTGTCCGGAGTCCAGCAGGTAGCGGAAACGCTCGTTGGTCTCCTCGGCAGTACCGAACCCCGCGTACTGGCGCATCGTCCACCGACGGCCCCGATACATGTCCGGGTACACGCCGCGTGTGAACGGCCAGTCACCGGGGGGCTCCGGCGGCCCCGCTCGGCCCGCCCTCGCAGGGGTGTCCGGTCCGTACACCGCGTCGATGCTGATATCTGAAGTATTTGTCAGTATGTTGTTTGTATCACTTGTTCTCATATCGATTCCAGATCAAAGGTGACCAGCAGGTCGCCCCGATCGACGGTCGCCCCTCCGGTCACGTGCACTTCGGCCACGACCCCTGTGCTTTCCGCCCGGAGCTCGTTCTCCATCTTCATCGCCTCCATGACCACCAACGGGTCGCCCGCCGACACCTGGTCGCCCGCCTCCACAGCCACCCGAACCACCAGGCCCGGCATCGGCGCGCGGAGCTCGACCGCGGCCTCGCCCGGACCCATCTCGGCCGTGAGGCCCCGCAGCTCGTGCGTGCGCTCGTCGTCGACCCGGAAGCGGTATCCCCTGCCCTCCAGCTCGATGTGCCAGACGCCGTCCCGGCGCTCCGCGAACCCGACGGCGGAGCGGTCGCCCAGGATCACGAGAAAGCGGCCGCCCCCCGGCAGAATCCGTATCGTCGCATCCCCGCCCCCGGGCATCGCCAGGCGTGCGGTCGATTCGGGGTCGTCTATGACCGCGGCCTCGCGCGCCTCCTCCCGGCTTCCGGTCTCAATCGCATAATAGCGCCGCTCGCTCGCGTTCACGCGGTCTCCTCGTCGCCGAGTTCCGCCGGATCCGGCAGCGCAGCGGCCTCGCGGCCTTCGAGCCACGCGATCATCTCGACGTGCGCGGTCTGCGGAAACACGTCGAAGGGCTGCACCTGGGCGACGTCGTAGGCGACCGAGAGAGCCGACAGGTCCCGCGCCAGCGTCGCCGGATCACAGCTCACATAGGCAACCTGGGCTGCCGGACCCGTTGCCAGCACCTCTCGCACCCGTTCGGTGAGGCCGGCGCGAGGCGGATTCACAACCACGAGGTCGGCCGCGAGCAGATCGGCGTGATCCTCCACGCGCCCCTCGTGAACTTTGATTTGCGCACCGGCCTTCCGGGCGGCGGCCCTCGAGGCGGCGCAGGCCGCCGCGTCGATCTCGCAGCTCGCGACCGTGGCGCCGGCTCGCGCCCAGCGAATCGCCCGGACGCCGACACCAGCGTACATGTCGGCCACGCGCAGACCCCGCAGGCTCTCGGCGCTCATCCGGCCGATGCCGTCGATGCGGCGACCCGCGGCCTCGTGAACCCGCTCGTCGAGCCAGTCGTCCATGGCGACGGCCGCCTGCCGGTTGACCTGCAGGAACACTCCCGGGTCGAGGTCGAACCGGAGGCCACGCCAGTCGTCGGCAAACGCGGTGCGGCCGGCAAGCTGGCAGCGCACGCCCTCATCGTCGATCCACCAGTAGCTCTCGAGGTCCGGCAGGCGCTCGACCACCGCGTCGCGATCCCCCGCCGAGTCTCCGCCCTCGACCAGCAGCGCGATCCGGCCGGCAGCGCTCGCGCGGATGGTCACCCGAATCTCCTCGCCGCAGGGCAACGCGTCGAACGGCGCCAGTGCCGACCAGGCCTGTCTCACCGGCTCTTCGGCGAGAAGACAGTTGGGACAGTCCACGACCCGGTCCGGTTCGTGCAGTCCGAAGAACCCGGCCCGCACCGGCTCACGGCCGGCCTCGTCGCCGCGACGTACCGTGAGAGTCACCCGGTTCCGGTATCCGAACGGCTCGCCGATTTGGATCGGCTCGGGCACCTCGACGTCGATGCCGCCGATGCGGCGCAGCGCCGCCGCGACGATGGCGCGCTTCGCGGTCGCCTGCCGGGTCTCCGGCAGATGCTGTAGGCGGCAGCCCCCGCAGAGCCCGAATACGGGGCACGGAGCGTCCCGCCGCTCCGGTGACGGCTCGAGAACCTCGAGCAGCCGGGCCCGTGCCCAGCTCTTCTTCGCCGTGACGACTTCGGCCCGAACCCGCTCCCCGGGCGCGGTAAGCGGCACGAACACGACGCGGCCATCCGCCTCGCGTCCGACGCCGTCGCCGCCCGCGGCGATCGCATCGATCCGCAGTTCGATCCGCTTGCCGCTCATCGGTCGCCCTCGATCGCCCGCTGCCAGACCGATCGTTCGGCCGGCCCGGCCCGCTGGCCGCGCACGGAGACGCCGGGACGAGCGCCAATCGCCCCGCGGTTCGTCCGCCGGGTGTCCTCCAGCAGGACCGCGGCCGCGAGGGCCGCCCCTTGCGCCCAGCTCCCGGCCGCCTCGACCAGATCCGGGTGCTCCTCCAGGTAACGGATGGACAGGTCGCCGGCGCGAAAGTCGGGTTCGTCCATCACCGCCATGTGAAACGGCAGCGTGGTCCGGATCCCCGCGATGCGCAGCTCGCGGAGCCCGCGACGCATCCGATTGATCGCTTCGAGCCGCGAGGGCGCCCAGGTGATGAGCTTCCCGAGCAGTGGATCGTAGCTCAGGCCCACCTCCGTGCCCGCTTCGACGCCGCCGTCCCAGCGCACGCCGGGTCCAGACGGCAGATCGAGGGCCCGCAGGGTTCCGGTCGCGGGCAGGAAGCCCGCGGTCGGGTCCTCGCCCCCGATCCGGCACTCAAGGGCGTGGCCGCGGGGCCGGGCGACCTCGTCCGGCACGTCGAGCGCCTCGCCCGCCGCGATCCGCAGCTGCCACTGCACGAGGTCGACGCCCGTCACCAGCTCGGTGACCGGGTGCTCGACCTGGATCCGGGTGTTCATCTCGAGGAAGAAGAACTCGCCGTCCTGGAGCAGGAATTCCACCGTGCCCGCGCCCACGTAGTCGACCGCCCGGGCCGCGTCACAGGCTACAGCCCCCATTCGCTGGCGGAGATCGGCGTCGAGGGCCGGTGACGGTGCTTCCTCGATGAGCTTCTGGTGGCGCCGCTGGATCGAGCACTCGCGCTCGCCCAGGTGGATGAGGCGGCCGTGCGCATCGCCCAGCACCTGAAATTCGACGTGGCGGGGCCGCGCGAGATAGCGCTCGAGATACACACGCCCGTCCCCGAATGCCTGCTTCGCCTCGCGGCCGGCCGCCTCGAGCGCCGCAGCCAGCGCGTCGGGCTCGGTCACCACCCGCATTCCCTTCCCGCCGCCCCCGGCCGCCGCCTTGAGCAGCACGGGGTAGCCGATGTCCTCGGCGGCCCGCGCCGCTTCGTCGGCGTCCGGAAGCGCCGCATCGGAGCCGGGAACCACGGGCACGCCAGCCGCGAGCATGCGGGCGCGAGCGGCCGTCTTGTCGCCCATGGCGGCGATCGCGGAGGCGGGCGGTCCTACGAACACGAGCCCCGCGTCGACCACCTGCTGCGCGAACCCGGCGTTCTCGGCCAGGAAGCCGTAGCCCGGGTGCACCGCCCCTGCACCCGTTGCCCGGCACGCCTCGAGCAGGGCCTCGACGTCGAGATAGCTTCGCGCCGCATCCGCCGGGCCAATCCGCACGGCTTCGTCCGCGGCTGCCACGTGCGGGCTTCCAGCATCGGCGTCCGAGTAGACGGCCACCGAACGGATGCCTAGCTCGCGACACGCCCGGACAATGCGGACGGCGATCTCGCCGCGGTTGGCGATCAGGACTGTGTCGAGCATCAGAGAGGGATGTTGCCGTGCTTCTTCGGCGGATTACGGTCCCGCTTGTCGCTGAGCATTCCGAGACCCGAGATGAGCCGCGCCCGCGTCTCGCGCGGGTCGATCACGTCGTCCAGGTAGCCGCGCCGGGCGGCCAGGTAGGGATGGGCGAACTTCTCGCGGAATTCCGCCTCGAGCTCCGCCGTGCGGGCCTCCGGATCCTCGGCGGACGCGATCTCCTTCCGGTAGAGGATCTCGACGGCGCCCTTGGGGCCCATGACGGCGATCTCGGCCGTCGGCCAGGCGAAGTTGAGGTCACCCCGGATGTGCTTCGACGACATCACGTCGTAAGCCCCGCCGTAAGCCTTCCGCGTAATCACCGTGAGCTTCGGTACGGTCGATTCGCAGTAGGCATACAGAAGCTTCGCGCCGTGCACGATGATCCCGCCGTGCTCCTGCGACACGCCCGGCAGGAAGCCCGGCACGTCTTCGAGGGTGATCAGCGGAATGTTGAACGCGTCGCAGAAGCGCACGAACCGTGCACCCTTGCGGCTCGACTCGATGTCGAGCACGCCGGCCAGCACGGCCGGCTGGTTCGCGATGATTCCCACGCTGCGACCGCCGAGGCGCGCGAACCCCACGATCAGGTTCGCCGCCCAGCCCGCGTGCACTTCCAGGAAGTCTCCGTCATCCACGATTCGGCGGATTACCGCGTGCATGTCGTACGGCTTCGCCGGCTCGTCGGGCACGAGGTCGAGCAGCTCCTCGTCGCCGCGGTCCGCCGGGTCGTCGGTCGCCGCGTATGGGGCGTTTTGCGTGTTGTTAGATGGTAGATAAGCGAGCAGTTCGCGCACGGACCGAAGGCACTCGATCTCGGTCGGGCAGCTGAAGTGCGCAACGCCCGACTTGGTCGCGTGCGTACGGGCTCCGCCCAACTCCTCGAACGACACGTCCTCGTGGGTGACTGTCTTCACGACATTGGGACCCGTCACAAACATGTGACTGATCCCCTCGACCATGAACACGAAGTCGGTGATCGCCGGCGAGTAGACCGCTCCCCCGGCGCACGGGCCGAGCACAACGCTGATCTGGGGCACGACGCCGGAGGCGAGCGTGTTGCGCAGGAAGAGCTCGGCGTAGCCGCCCAGCGACGCCACGCCCTCCTGGATTCGGGCGCCGCCCGAGTCGTTCAGGCCGATGATCGGCACCCCGTTCTCGAGCGCCAGGTCGACGACCTTGCAGATCTTCTCGGCGTGTGCCTCTGACAGCGATCCGCCGAACACCGTGAAGTCCTGGCTAAACACGAACACCTTGCGGCCGTCGATCCGGCCGTAGCCGGTGATCACACCGTCCCCGGCGACCTTCTGCTTCTCGAGCCCGAAGTCGGAGCTCCGGTGCTCGACGAAGCGGTCGAGCTCGACGAAGGAATCCTCGTCTAGCAGGAGGTCAAGACGCTCGCGGGCGCTGAGCTTTCCCTTTTCGTGCTGCCGCTGGAGGCGTTCGGCACCGCCGCCCTCGAGGGCGCGACGCCGCTCCTCCTGGAGCCGCTCGAGTTGTTTGCGGGTGCTCAAGATCGCCTCCGCTGGATCTGGATGTCGGCGCCCCATCTACATGTACACATGTACACCCAGAGAGACGTCGTCAGTCACCGCTGGTGCGACTCTCCTCGGCTTCCTTCTCCGCCTTCTCCCGCTCGAGGCGCTGCACCTCGAGCTCGCGGGCCTCCACCGACCAGTCGACGATCGCCGGGGGATCGGGATCTAGGAGCTCGGCGCGAAGAATCATGCGGACGCGAGCGCTCCGGATGAGCCGCCGGGTGAAGGGATCGAACGTGAACGTACCGGTCACGCCGTCCATCGCCCGGGTGCGGTCCAGCTGGCGCGCTACGGCCGCCTGCCGGACCAGCGCCGGATCCGATACCGAACGTGCGATGAGGGTCACGGCGTCGTAGCCCAGCGCCGCGAATGCGTTGTCCGGCAGCGAGCGCCGGTACTCCTCGTCCCAGGCCGCGGCGAACGCCCGCCAGGCCGGATTTTCGTCACGCTCGAAGTACACGGCGGCGACCCGGTAGTCGGAGAACGGCTCATCGAGGCGACGTAGCACCACCGGATGCGTCCAGTCCTGGTTGACCAGCGTGATCCGGCCACGGAGCCCGTAGAAGTGGAGCTGTGGCGCGACCTGCAGGACCTGGCGCGGGCCGTCGGCGATCGCATACACGAAGTCGGGGTCGGACTCGGTCAGCGCCCGAATCTCCGCCTCGTGCGTCGTCTCCTCGGGGTCGTACGCCTCGCCTCCGACCCAGTCGAAGCCCGCGGCCTCCGCCGCCTCGCGCAGGATGCGAACCCGCCGAGCCCCGCTCTCGCTCTGCGGATAGAGGGCCGCCACACGAGCGGGCCCCAGGGTCGGCTCGACGAGCGTATCGGGTCGGACGACGTCCATTCGATTGGGCTCGAATGCCCACACGAGCCAGTCGGCCAGCGTCGTCGCCTCGAGGCTGTCGCGCCGGGCGCGATCCCACAGTGAATAGGCATGCGGAACCAGGGCCGAGTCTTCCGACGCCGTGGGGCTGAGCAGGACGAGCCCCGGCGCCGGCCGGCGTCCGGCGAGGAATCGCAGGTTCTCCGACATTACGGGACCGACGACGCCCGTCAGATCGGAGGTCTCGAGTCCCGCGAAATCATCGCTCCGGTAGGCCAGGCCTGCCTGGTCTCCCATTCCGTTCGGCTCATCGGCCTCGACCGCCATCGCGGTATCGCGACTGACCGCTGCGACCAGCGTGTCGATCTCAGTTGCCTCGTCCACCACGACCAGCTCGACCGGCACGCCGGTCTCTTCCTCGTAGTGCCGCGCCGCGAGGCGCGCGCCCTGGAGGAGCTGGTCGCCGACCGGGGCGAACCCGCCGGTGCGCGGCGCGATCATGCCGATGCGGATTCGCGGCGTCCCCGCCTCCACTCGCCCCGCCAGGACGTCCTCGATCTTCCGGCGGTCCGGGTCATCGAGGTCGGCGCCGTCGAGGCGACGCGCCGCGTCGCGGGCGGCGTCCGCGCGTCCCGCAAGCGCCAGCGCCCGGGCGTGCTCGGCGCGCACGATCCCGAGGGCCTGGTCGTCCTGCGAGATGCGCCGCGACAGGCCCTCCAGCTCGTCGATCGACATCCGCTCGGCCGCCAGCCGCATCTCGGCACGCCAACTCTCGTCGAGGGCGTCGGGATGGTAGAGAAGCTGATCAACCGCCTCGACGTCCTCCGCCCGGGCGAGCAACAGCCGCACCAGGCGGCGCACCGGCGGTGCCCGGAGGTCGGGCCGACGTGTCCAGGCGGCGGCGAGCGAATCAGTCAACTCGGCCGCGACGACGTAGTCACCGTCGATCCACGCCTGCTCGGCCAGGCCGAGCATCTGACCCTCGGGACTCTCGTCTCCCGCCTCGACGACGATCGCCGTGTCGGCAACACCGGCCTCGGGCCCGGGCCGCCCGGCAATCGGCCCCATTGCCTCAGACGGCGCGCAGGCCGCCGCCGCGAGCACGGCGCAGCAGACGGGCAGCAGGTGCTTTACGTCCCGTTCTAATGCGCGAAAGGGTCCGAACCCGGGGGCCGGACCCTTCTGTCGCGCTTCAGCCGATCCGGCGGAGATACAAATCAGGATTCCTCCTCCTCGTCTTCGTCCGCCTCCTCGTCTTCCTCGGCCTCTTCCTCCACGTTCTCTTCCTCGGCCTCCGCCTTCGGAGCGTCCGCCTCGTCCTCGGCTTCCGCGTTCTCTTCCTCGGCCTCTTCTTCCTCTTCCTCCGCCTCTTCGACCTCTTCCGCCTCTTCTCCGGCGGCTTCGGTCGAGGCTTCGGAAGCCTCGTCGGACGCTTCGGCTTCGGCGTCATCGGACTCGTCAGCGCCACCAGCGTCCTCAGCCTCGTCGGTCACCTCCGACCCGTCCTCCGATTCGGCCGGCACGACTTTCGCGCTGCCCAGCGGACGATCCTTGATTTCGTCCGAGAGCTCGGTCACGGAAAGCACGATACGGCGGTTGATCGGATCGGACTCGAGAACCTTGAGGTCCAGGTCGTCCCCTTCGATGAACTTCATCGACGGATCCTCGAGATCCTCGTCGACGCCCAGCTGGCTGATCGGGACGAAGCCCTCGACGTCGTCACCCAGGTCGACCACAACGCCCTTGTCGAGCAAGCGGACGATCGCGCCCGAAACCTCGGTGCCCGGCTCGAACTTCTGCGCGAGCTCGTACCAGGGATCCTCCTCGGTCTGCTTGAGGCCGAGCGAGATCCGCTTCTGCTCGGGATCGATGTTCAGGACGACGACCTCTACCTCTTCGCCCTTGCGCACGATCTCAGACGGATGCTGCACGCGACGCGTCCAGCTCATGTCCGAGATGTGGACCAGCCCGTCGATGCCGGGCTCGACCTCGACGAAGGCTCCGAAGCTCGTGAGGTTGCGGACGACGCCCGTGATCTTCGTGGCCGGCGGGTACTTGGCCGGCAGCGCGAGCCACGGATCTTCTTCGGTCTGCTTCATGCCGAGGGAGATCTTCTTCTCTTCCTCATCGACGCGAAGCACCACGCACTCGACTTCGTCGTTGATCGACAGGAGCTGCGACGGGTGCCGCACGTTGCGCGTCCAGCTCATCTCCGAGATGTGGACGAGGCCCTCGACGCCCTTCTCGAGTTCGATGAAGGCACCGTAGTTCGTAATCGAGACGACCCGTCCCTTCACGCGGCTTCCGACCGGGTACTTCTCGGCGACGTCCTCCCACGGATACGCCTCGAGCTGCTTGAGACCCAGCGAGATGCGCTCGCGGTCCCAATCGATGTCGAGAATCTTGACTTCCATTTCGTCGCCGATCGTCGTGACCTCCGACGGATGGCCGATGCGGCCCCACGACATGTCGGTAATGTGAAGCAACCCGTCCATGCCACCCAGGTCGATGAAGGCACCGAAGTCGGTGATGTTCTTGACCACGCCCTTGCGGACCTGGCCGACCTCGAGCTCTTCCTTGAGCTGCTCGCGCTTCTCGGCGCGAATCTCCTCGAGGATCACACGGCGACTGACCACGATGTTCCGGCGCCGCTTGTTCAGCTTGAGGATCTTGAACTCGTAATCGTTGCCGATCAACTCTTCGACGTTCGGCACCCGGCGGAGCGCGATCTGCGATCCCGGGAGGAAGGCGTCGACGCCCATCAGGTCGACGGTCACGCCGCCCTTGATCTTCCGCTTGAGCGCACCCGGCACCGTCTCGTCGTTGTCGTAGGCGGACTTGATCTTCTCCCACACGCGGAGGAAGTCGGCCTTCTTCTTCGACAGGACGACGACGCCTTCCTGGTCCTCGAGGCTCTCTAGGAACACCTCGACCTCATCGCCCGGCTGCAGCTCTTCCGGATTGCGGAACTCCTCCAGAGGCACAGCGCCCTCGGACTTGAACCCGACGTCGAGGATGACTGCGGTCTCGGTCCTCCGAAGCACGCTCGCCTTGACGATCTCGCCCTCGACAATGTCGCTGAGGGTGTCGTCGTACATCTCGAGCATCTCTTCGAACTCGGTGTCGGAGTATTCTCCGGCCTCGAGGTCGTCGATGCTGAGACCTCCGCCCGCCATGCCCATCGCCGTCCCGGTCACGTGAGACGTCAGCGCTTCGGACACGGTCTGCTCCTTCGGGGGCGCCTCGACGGCCACCTCGCCGTCGTCCGCTTCTTCGGCGTCGTCGGCCTGTGACTCGGCGGCGTCGGCCTGTGACTCGATGGCGTCCGCTTGTGGCTCGTCGGCGTCAGCCTGCGGCTCTACGACCTCCGCATTCTTGGTCACGCCGGCGGCCGGCGCTTCGGTGTCAGGGGAGTCCGTCCGGGAGGAGGGGCTGGTATCGGTTGAGGTTTGGTCGTTCATAGTTGGAAGACTGCTACGGATTCGGGTTGAGGGTCACGTCCAAGTAGCGACGCACGACAAGCGCGGGAAAGTAGGTATGATATGGACTTCCGTCAACCGGCGGCGGGCGCGGACAGTTGTGACGCGCCTCGCTGATGGGACTCCGTCGACGGCGTTCGGAGCAGCCGAAGCGCTTCCGCGACAATCCAGACGACGAGCAATCCGCCGATCGCCGATGGCCAACCCGGACCGGGCGAGGCCAACACCCAGAACCATTGCCACGTCCATATGCCGAGAGCGGCGCTCCCGATGACGAGCCAGATCCGGCGGGGGCATTGATGGCGACTCGCCCACCAGACCGCAGCCGGTACCGCGAGGACGAGCGTGTCGTAGAACTCCGCATACAGGTTGCCGGCGACGGCGGCAAGTACGGCAACCGCGATCTGGTCGCGCACGGATGGAGAGCGCACCCAGACGACCAGACATGAGACCGCGATCACGAGTTCGAGGACCAGCCAGGCGGCCGTGCCAACCGACGGTGAGAGGGCTCCAATCGTGGAGCGCGTGAATGCCTCGGCCGTGATCAGCTTGTGGGCGGGGTAGGTCAGACCCGGGTCGCCCGAATTGAGCAGCGTCCCAACATGCTCGGGAACGATTGCGAGGTAGGCTTGCCACGCATCGAGACCCATCGGCAGGGTCGAGAGGATCATTGCGGCACCCACGCCCGCCATTCCCATGAGTACGCGCCATCGACGGCTCACCAGGAGCCACACGACGAAAACCACGGCCCAATTCGGCTTGATGCCGAGTAAGCCCAGGAACAGCCCGGCCAGGATTTCGCGGTCTCGATGCAATGCCCACATGCCGCCCGCGACGCCCAGCAGGAGAAGAGCGGAGTGCTGTCCCACGACGAGGGTCGCAAGCAGTCCCCCGGATCCGAGGATGAACATCGTGATCATCTCGGTCGACACCTGCGGAGAGAACGAGCGGGAGATCAGGCGCAGACTGCAGACGGTGGCCACCCAGATTTCGACGATGACCGTCAGGTAGACAGTCAAAGGCGGCAGCCACGATGCGAGCGCATACGGATAGAACATGTACGGCGGGTACATCCAGAAGTAGTTCTCGTTGCAGTGCCCGACGTAGGCCTCTCGGGCACCGGCGCTGAGGTACGTCCCGCCAGCGGAATAGAAGCAGTACCAGTCCTTGTCCCAGACCGTGAGGTCGTGCCGCTCGATCCAGACGTATCCCATCCACAGGGTGAAGGCACCGACGCCCAGCACGAAGAGCCCGACTCGCAGCCACGCCGGAGGCCTGGGCTGCTCCCGTCCCAGGTTCATCGATCCGCCGAGTCTCTGCTCTCGTACAGGCGGACGATCTCTTCGACCACCTCGGGCCTTCCTCGCTCAGTCGTGTCCAGCTCGATGGCGTCAGGCGCCCGGGCGAGCGGCGCCAGCTCGCGAGCGGCGTCGTATCTGTCGCGTTCGCCCAGGCGTCGTGCCTCGGCGGCGACGGCCTCGGTCGGCGTGGCTTCCGCACGCTCTGCGAGCCGGCGCCGGGCCCGCTCCTCGGGACTCGCCGTCAGATAGATCTTCAGGAAGGCGTCGGGAAACACGGCGGTGCCGATGTCGCGGCCGTCTGCTACCAGGCTCATCGCCGCGCCTGCCTCGCGCATGACGGCATTCACCGTTTCGCGCACGGCGGCGCGGGCCGCCACCGCCGAGACGCGGGCCGTGACCTCCGCCGATTGCAGCCACGAGCCGGGCCGCTCTCCGTCCACGCGCAGCGTGAAGCCTGGCGGCGATGGATGCAGTGTCAGTTCCAGCGCGGCGACCCGACGAGCGAAGTCCTTAGCCTCGATCCAGCCGTCGCGGAGCCCGACCCAAGTGACCGCCCGATAGAGGAGGCCCGAGTTGAGGTGGACGAATCCCAGGCGGACCGCCACCTCGCGCGCCGTGCTGCTCTTGCCCGAGGCCGAGGGGCCGTCGATCGCGATGACTCGGGCACGCGCCTGGTCCCCGGCCGCGGCCGCACTCACGAGGCAGCCCCGGCGGAGGCCGCGGCCACTACTCGCTCGAGAGCTTCCCAGTATCCGGGATACGAAATCGCGACACAGGCTCGATCGTCGACCGAGACGCCCGCGCCGGGCACCACGCCAAGAGCGCCGAACGCCATCGCGATCCGGTGGTCCCCTTCCGCCGGCACCGCACCCGCCGGCACGGAATCCGGACTGCCGACCACGCTCAGCCCATCGTCCACCTCCTCCACGCGGACGCCCACTGCCTGCAGTCCCGCGGCGAGCGCGGCCAGGCGATCGGACTCCTTCACCCGGAGCTCGGCGGCTCCCCGAATGCGCGTCGTCCCCTCGGCCCGCGTCGCGAGCATCGCCAACACCGGAAGCTCGTCGATCAGCTGCGGGATCCCCTCGGGACCGACCTCGATCCCCGTCAGCGGAGCCGCTCCCGGTCCGGCCGTGATTCGGCCCACCGGCTCGCCGCCGCGC
>Ga0210123_1000153_pt1 | contig 44742 bp, 35 predicted proteins | sample Muzzi_PWB_D2_FD_185535 | JGI IMG/M metagenome (GOLD analysis project Ga0210123, IMG submission 185535) | Wetland microbial communities from San Francisco Bay, California, USA, that impact long-term carbon sequestration - Muzzi_PWB_D2 (SPAdes) | ecosystem: Environmental > Aquatic > Marine >... | reverse complement strand
AGTAATACATTGATCACGAAAAGCGCAAACAGAGACGGAAAGATCATGGCTTTCCCTCTTGTGACAGGATCGTTCACAATATCTTTAATTGCAAGGAATCCCCTGGTTAAGCCCAAATAGAGCCCTATAAGTAAAAGAATCCCCTGGATCATGGGAATCCACTCTGGATGAAAGGGGCTAAACGGATAATTTGCGGTCCCGAAAATATCCCATCCCAGTCCAAGAGGATCGGACAAGACCGAGAGAATATAATTATAGTTGACCATTACAGAGGGCAGACTGAAGGCTATCCAGGAAAAGATGCCGACAGGTATCAGGATATATGAAAGCCGAAGTGTCATTAAACGGTTGCTAACAGGTTTTTTAATAAAGCGGTTGGCGAACCGGGCTGTCTGGAAAAACAGGCCGGGAAAAATAACAAGGGCTGAGAGCCAGATCACAGCAAGATATGTGAGAAATGGAATGATTTGTCTGCTTTCGGTGACGTTGGCCGCTGATTTGATAACGCCCCAGGGACCCAACATGGAAATACTGAAGGCAATTGCTACTACCAGCATGATCATGATGTTGATCATCTCATCATAACCCTTTATTTTTCGATCCGATCCGAACGGTCTGAAGAAAATGCCGATATTATTTTCAGGACAGCTTTTCAGACATTCCATGCAAAATCCACAGTAATTATTGCGATCCATGTTTCCGATATACTGTTTCCAGGGGCAGGCCCAACCGCCCGGAGCACCGATATAACAGCATTTCTCCTTGTGTTTTCTGCATACGTCAGGGTCTATTGCACGTATTTCCGTCATGGATGCCATGGAATAATTCCCCAGAAAACCACCCACCGGGCATAAATACAGGCAGAATACTCTTAGGCGAAATATAAAGGCAAGAACGATGGTCGTCATCAGAATCGCCAGAAACATAATCGATGTGGCCACAGGACGGGTGATCAGGATCATTCCGAATGAGATCATTGCCAAAAAAATAAAATTTTGAAGCCACATATTTTGCATCATTTTTGGCCAGTCTTTTTGAAGACCGAGGAATCGATGGTGCAACCCTTTGAACGGTTTTTTAATATATTGCACCGCAGTCAGGCGTTTGCGGCTGAGCCATTCGGCAGGAGCAGGCAGGGGACACATCATACACCATATCCTGCCGCCAAGGGGAACGAAAATGGCCTTAAGGGCAAACCACCACAGTATCCATACAAAAATAATCGCGATGTTCCTGTTGCCCACAGGGCTTCCCCAAAGGCTGCTTAAAATAAACAAATAAAAAATAATGAAACTTGGGAAAAGAATAAGGAATTGAAAACTACGGCGATGAACCAGCCATTTGACTCCTGGCAGATGCTCAAGAATGTTGAATCGTCTGAAACCCGCAAATCGAATTTCGGCATTGACCCGAAACAGTAACAAAGTGCTGATAACAATCCATATGGAGAGCGAGACCATAAGATAGTAAGAGAAATTGGGTCTCACAATCAGTTCACCGGTCATAAAGGGGTGCAGATTTCCGCAGATTTGCGTGCACCGAAATGTGAACTTACCGGCTTTTACAGCCTTGAATTTGATTTCTTTGACCTTGTCCCAATCGGTCTGGATGTTGCCGTCATCATCTTTCCATTGGTATTTTAAAAGTGTCAGGCCTTGCTGCTTCAAGATTGCATCAATGGAATATCCATCCAAAAGAAATCCATGCGTGACATCAAGCGAGGTTGGTTTTAAAATAATCGTATCTCCCTTATTTACAACAATCCTTCCAGGGGAGTAACCGTATTTTTTGGCCTCAAGAGAAATTGTATGGACTTTGGGTTCATGCGGTATAAGCCGGATCAGCAGTGGAATCGCCAGTGCCGGTATCAGACTTAACAGAATTAGAAGATATGATTTTTTTCTGCTCATGTTCGTCAATAGTTGTATTTCGTTCAACCCTGTTTATTAAATGCTCAAATAGAGCCATCGATTCTTTGCTGTCCCATGGACGGGAACCGAGTGCCTTGCCGATGATTCCGCCATTTTTATCCAGAATAAATGTTGTCGGTACTGCTCTTATCCCGAATTGAGGTCCAATCTCCCCTTTGGTGTCCAGGAGAATTGTAAACGTTAATGGATCCTTCTTTAGAAAATTTTTTATGCGTGAAGCAGGTTCCTGTAAATTAACGGCAATCATTGCGAAATCTTTCCCTTTGAGTTTTCTATGCAGTTTTTCCATAGAAGGCATCTCTATACGGCATTCAGGGCACCATGTGGTCCAGAAATTTAAAAACACGATTTTACCCATAAAATCAGAAAGCGTAACTTGTTGACCGTTTATGTCAGGAAGACTGAAATCCACTGTCGGAGGAATATGAGGGACTTCAATAATCTCCATTTCACGGAACAATCTATCTGTTTTCGGGTCTGCTTCGTCTAAGGAAATTACCTGGCCAGCTTCCAAGGAAAAGCTCATGGCAATGGAAAATATAATAAAGAGACATAAAGGTAATATTTCCCAGAGGGTAATGTGTGGTTTATTTATTCTCATATTTTATCGGAGATGGTTTTATAATGCGAATTTGCTGAGAAAGGGCAAATAGCCGGGAATTAGAATCAGCTTGTCGAAAAAAATCAAAAGGCCAAGGAGTATCATTATCCCGCCGGTGATTTTTTCTAAAAGCCCAAGGTGTCGTTTTATCCGGTTAAAAAATCTTAAGAATTGATTCACACCAAATGCTGTTAATAGAAACGGGATCCCCAAGCCGAGAGAATATACAGACAACAGAAGAATTCCCTGATTGACATGTTCCAGAGTACCGGCGAAAGCAAGAATCCCAGCCAAAAGAGGGCCAATACACGGGGTCCAGCCAAAGGCAAATGATGCACCAATGATCAGGGCCCATATAAATCCCAATTTTTGATTCTCCACATTAAACCTGGCCTCTTTAAAGAAAAAGAGCGGGCGAATGAGCCCCATTTTAAACACTCCGAAAAAAATAATGACCAAGCCGGCAAGCTTTGTCAGAAAGGAAATTTTGGTTGACAGTAACTTTCCCAACCATGTTGCCGAGGCACCCAAAAGGATGAAAATTAGCGAAAATCCGACAATAAAGAATACGGAGTTGAGAACAACGGTAAGTTTTTGTCTGGTCAGCAGTCCATTATCGGGAGAACCCTCTTTCATCTCCTGCAGGGAAACGCCGGATATAAAGGAAATGTATCCCGGAATTAACGGGAGAACGCAGGGAGATAAAAATGAAATTAACCCTGCGACGAATGCCATGGTTATGGGGACATTATGTATCATCGATTATTTATACAATACTCCAGGAGTGCCTCTGGTAGCTGTTATTTCAACTGAAACATCTCCATTTTCCGGGATGGTTACCGTTTGTTTTTGTGTTATCAGTTTTTCATGCCAAATTTTTAAAACGTAATTGCCGGCAGGAAGATTCTTTATTCCTTTGATACCGTTTTGTTCAAGGTGTTTTGAATCCGGAATTTCAAACCGTCCCTGATCGTCTGTTACGGAAAAATAGGGATTTTTCAACACCATAATGTAAGCTGCCATTTCCGCATGAACGTCACAACGAAGTTCTACAATCCCAGGCTTATCAAAAAGAACGGCTTTGCTGTCTCCGGGCTTATAACTGCCAAGATTAAATTTTTTAGTCCGGGACAGAGAAAAAATATTATGATCCACTTTGTCGTTATTGGGGAAATCAACCGATGCCCCAACGGGGATAGGCAGAATATGAGGATTAAAGGTCAGATTTTGCTGATCCATGATAAACTTTGTCTTAGAAAGATCTTCCTGAACCGGAGGTGCCTTCACCAGATATACTAAGATGTCGACCGGCGAACGCAGCCCGTTGACTTTTACAGTACCGGTAATTTTTCCTGCCATGGCCAGTCCCGGCAGATACAAAAACAGTATAAAGACCATTGAACATATAACATTTAAATATCTTTTCAAAACAATGTCCTCCTGTAATCGTTTCATCCTAACTCACTGAGATTACCAAACATTGCTGGTAATTAGTATGTCATCCACAGACCATTTTTTGCTTTTTGCCAGAGGGCGCATGACCGGACGGTATATCAGTTTGGCTTCGACAGTGGGTTCGTCCTCAGGGTCCTTGAGGGCGAATTCATAGCTAAGCGTTACCGTGGTTTTCGGCCGGATACGGGTATCTGTGGCAATTGACGTGGCGCGCCAAAACGGGACATTTAGATTCCCGTTGTCATCTTGCAGCACCTTGGCGAAAACCGCACCGGGCAACCCGGCATAGTTGCCGGCATCAACCTTTCCTTTGCCTGCCCATCCCGGGAGCTGTTCCCCTTTGAGCATTTTTAAAGATTTTCCGTTTGAATTCACTGCATTTATTACCAGCATTACACTTCGCATGGTTTCTCCGGTGGGAACCCAGTGGCCGCCATTGGTATTGGTAATATAAACATTGATGTTCAACTTATTACCATTTGTTTTTCCTTCAAGTTCCATTGACAATGCGGTTTTAAGCTGAGTCTTGGTACCGCCGTCAAAATGATGGGGACGTATATTCTTGGGAGAACGATACGTGCCCCACATATTTCGAGCACCGCCGTCCACGACATGGTTATCGTACGGCAGCATCTCTTTTCGCCAGCTCATATGGCAATCCTGACATTTTTTACCTTTGTTGGGATCTTTGGCAGAAAGTTGATCCTGCCAGTGTTTCCATTCCTGATAGGTGGTTTGGACCGGCAAAATCGTGTTGTCTTTCAATCCAAACCCCTTCCATTCAGAATCAGAATAGACTTTGCTGTGATTCCAGGTTTTGCCTTTTTCCAATGGTTCAAAATGACCATGACATGAGGAGCAAAAACGCCCTTTATCATAGATGGAAGAATAGGATGCACCCATGGGAGGAACCACCACATCATCATAAGGTCCGAAGACCATAATTGACGATCCTTTGGTGGCGGTTTGTCTTTCCAGAACCGGCCTTTTACCGCTCGGCCTGGTTTTATCCGAAATGACGTTTCTCACTTTATGACAAAAATCACAACTAATTCCGTCCCATTCGGTTCTAGCGGACCAGAGTGCTGTTTCCAAATCCTTGGTCCATGACCCGGCGGCTGCCACTGAAGGCGCGTGACAGGCAACGCAGTTGCCCTCTTTGTCCGGATTGTCGAGACGATATCCCGGAGCGACATTTTTATTCTGGAAGGCATCTCTTCCATAATATATATCAAGAACTTTTGGATTGGATGTGGTGTGGGCCATTTTGGACTGATCCCAGTATCGAGTGAGTTTGACGTGGCATCGGGAACAGGTGACCGGAGAAATAAAACGATAGTCCGGCTGGTCGTTAAAGAAAATCGGATATAAAAAGATATCGTTCATACGACCCGAAGGAGGTGCAACCTGTGCGTTATTGAACCAGCCTTCTTTGCCGGCGGTTACCCAAAACTTATTGCCTGTCAGATTTTGGGTGGAGAGTTTGAAATTTCCCTGCCTGTCGGTGAGGACAAACGTTTCTGTTCCTGCCACTCTAACCCTGGCATTTTCAACCGGACCATATTCGGATATTACCTGACCCTGGATGATTCGATCATGGGTTGATATCAGCCTTGCCCGAGCAGTACCGGGTTTTTCAAAAAAAAGTACGGTGCAAACTCCCAGTATCAAAAAGAAACCGATCAACAAATTCATTTTTTTCATAAACATAAGCACCCTAGCTTAGGCACTGACGACCAGTGTACCTTGCATTTTCTCATGGTTTTTGCCGCATATGGCATTGCATGAAAAGGTGAAGGTGCCGATCTTGTCCGCTGTAAAAGAAACCAGAACAACCTTTCCCGGATGGATACCGTCGGTGATAATAATACCGGCATCTTTAAGACTGAAGCCGTGAATCACATCGCTGCTTTTGAGTTTAAAAACCACCCGATCCCCTTTATGAACCTTTATTACCGGTTTTTCAACCTGATTATGAGGTTGCCCGAGGGAAAGAATATCCAGGGCATGAACTTCACCCAGCACCCAGCCTCTTTTCGTATCTCCGGTCAAAGTAAATTCTTTTGCGCCGGGTTCTATTTTTTTTTGCCACACCTGATGATCATAGGTCCGTATGCCGTAAGGCAAACCAATGATAATTACAGCTAATAGCAATAGAAAGAGAACATCCAAATATTTATTGTCAGCACGCATAAATACCCTCTGTTGTGAAGATTTAATTCAATTTGCAGACGTTGTTGCCTCTTGTTTTACAAATTCGGTGACACGGCCTATTTGTCGTGAAAAAAACAGTTTTTAGTGACGGATATTCGTCTGCCTATCCGTCACAAATTGTCATCTCCGGCCGGTGCAGCGCTTTGAAAAGGTAACGGCAATTATTTAATTGATGAGTAAAAGTCTGCCGGTTTCTTTATCCACTCCTATCAGCTGAACAACTTCATTATTTTCTGTAACGATTTCAGCTTCAAAAAGTCTGCCGGCATCGTTAAGTTGTCCAATTTTCAGGTTCGGATTCAATCTTTTTATATGTCGAGACACCATTTCAAAAGCTTGTTCTTTGGTTATAAAGGATTTCCGGGCCAGATTACCTGTTGAACCGCGCCTCTGGGGTACATAGCTTTCACCACCTTGAGCGCCTACGCCACAGGCGTTCGCACGACTCGGTCCGGCAATAAAAATGTGACTGAATCCTATCATTGCCACAAAGAGAATCCCCGAGATAAAGATTTTCAATAATTTCGTCATGTTAATACCTCCATATTTCATAATGTTTTTCTTTCGCTGTAATATAAAAGCAATAGTTGTGCCATATGACTACAAGAAACAAATTTTAATCTATTTTATTGATTTTTCTACACATATCCTTTTATCAGAGACGAAGTTTCTCTCAGAAGGAATCCATAACTGCATACTTAATACCCACACAGAATCGCCGGCTGAGTAATATGTGCCCACATTTTTCTCGAGCAGAGCTGTGAACGCAGAGTGCCCGATCGGTGGTTGAGTATGGAAAACAATATATTCCGCGTCTTGAAATCTAAAATCTAAGGCATATGTGATTGTGGCTGAAGGGTCTATCTTAGAAGGCTAACAAAGCAAAGAAAGGTTTTTAAGGTATATGGGTATGGTATCCGTCGTAATCTGGAAGTGGCCGCCGGTGCCTTTTTTACTGACATTTTGTAATAAGGAAGTTCCGAAAATGGCAAAAGCAAAAGAGCCGCCGGTTTTCTGCTGATCTACGTTTAAAGACGATACAATGAAGATTTGCGCATTTGGCTCCGGATTTTTCTTCAGGCTACACGGAGTATTTCCAATTGATGCCTGGCACATACGATCATGACCAGCAAACATAAAGAGGGGCGTCGATTTGCCGGCTGCAATCATCATACCGTTGCAGGTCAAGCACAATTGGCCCTCGCAATGGTTAACGGCATCTGCCTTGGGCATATTTAAATTTATGCCCAACATCACGACAAAAAAGGCAACAATTAATTTCTTGGATAAAAAATTCATATTTTTAAAAAAATGACATTTAATTTTACGAATTATATGCCACATTGTCGTAATTGTCAATAGGAAACATCACATAATTCTTCCTTTTCGGTTACATCGAGAGACCGACAAAAATCGTCTTTCTTTTCGGACAAAAAAGGAGGGGGATGCTTGAATTTTAAAGATGGGTTATCTTTCTTAAGCTGAATTATCCACCAAAAGTATCAGATACCCACGAGTGTGAACCGTGGGTATCTATATTTAACGCACAAATAATTGGGAGTTCCTTTATATGAATATCTCTTTATATATATAGGTACATAATGGGCAAATGAAAACACTGGGATTATTCCGGGAATTTGATGGTAATCTTTTCTTTGCCGTCTTGTGCTTTGAACTTTATTTGAAGGTTTACACTGTCGTTTCGAATACCCAGGGAAAGGGGGGTTTTCCCCTTATCTTCCTCGATATGGGTAATTTCTCTAAGCGCATCCACAATATTTCTCCCCACTTCCGATCCCGGAGAAGGCAGTTCGGATTCACGGTATTCGGCGACCACGCGAACCTGTCCGTCCGGGCGACGGGTGATGGTAATTTCTTCGGCATTGTTGTTGACACCGTGCAGGGCTGCAAGGGCCAGCCATTTGATAGCGGCTTCGCCTTGATCTTCTTCGTTTTTAATGATGGACATCTCTTTAAGGGGATCGCCGGTGGCATAACAGTCACACATTTCCTGGACCTTGAGATGCAAGTTTCGTTTTTCTTTCATTTTAGACCTCCTTTAAACGCTTTCAATCTACATTTGTAAAAGGGGTTCAATTCGATGGCGCATTATCCGCCGGCCGTTTGCGGGAAGGCCGTATTGGCATAGAGATACTCCATCTTTTCCTTGTGTTTCAACTCTTCATTGGCCATTTTCAACAGCATTTCTTTGACATTGTTTTCCTCATGTTTGTTGGCAAGTTCCGTATAAAACTGGTGGGACCTTGCTTCCCTGTGAGAGGCGATCAGGTAGACATCTTCTCTCTTCGTCTCTTTTGTGATTTCGGGTTCTTCAAGATATTCAGCGATCTTGTATTCCACCACATCGGTCATCCTCAACGCATCCGTGCCGTAATCCCCTTTACGGTAATTCACAAGAAACGCTTTATGTTTTTTTTCTTCTTTGGCGATGAACTCCACCGTATCTTTAATGCTCGGATCTTCAAGCTTGTTGAAGATATCCATGTAAAAGTCGTAGGCCTCCTCTTCTCTCTGGATCGCCAAATCAATGATTTCCGAAAGTAGCTTGTCCATACCCTCGCCTCCTTTTTTAAAATGTTGACTTATTTATGTTACCATTAAAGATATTAACTTAAAAATAGATACAAAACAACCCATGTCAACCGATATGGAACTGGTGTGAAATAATTATGTTAGAACCGAAGCGTTGGAATTCCAAAAAGAGGGTAATTATAATCGACATTCCCGATACCCAAGCCTAAGATACCCTGGTTGCAGAACATTTGCAATGAATCATAGAAATCACTGAATCCATGGGGCGCTATATCATAATCCCCGAGCGCCATGAAAGGAATTTTTCTTTCATTCATCACATCCTGGAAATGGGGGTGGGTGATGCACAGAAACTGAATCCCTTCCGGCCCAAAACAGGTATCCTTATCAAGTCTCATTAAAAGCTGGGACACTTTTAAATTCTGGTATTTTTCACCGTTCTGAATCTTTGAAAAGTAAAAGCCCTTGGGTCTGGGAGGTGCGTTTGGACGCAATCTGATATGATCGGATCTGTCAAAGTGAATGTACTCGCACTGCCATGTCTTACCCCTTCTGAACTTACAAGCATATTCCCAGGCCATTTTGCCTGAGAGAATCGAATCGGCATTGCCGTGGCCGTCATCTCCAAACCCGTATGATAGGATGATATCGACAAATCCGTCGAACCGGTCTTTGTTTGTGATTTTGGGCGGCGCTTTAATCCGAACAAATTCATCCTCCCGGATACCCCATGCCATCTTTTCATTGGCTTTTTGCCAGGAATCGATTTGTCGGGTAACCGGCAAAATGGTAGCTTCCTGATCTTGGAATTTAGCCGTTGCGGGTCTTAATGTGGTTTCCCAGAAATGACGGATCCAATTAAAGATGGTTGTTTTTGGAAAAAATTTAACCATATTTGATCCTTTCGAAGAGCCTCATCAGGGTAGAATCGTAGTTAAAATGGATGCAGATTCTGATTTAATATCGACGGATCCCATTCCGCCGGCAATCGATCACCACCGGGTTCGGCCGCCGAAAATCTACCGACATCAAAAATGGTTTGGGCATATAATGACGATGGAAGATCAATGACAAGTAGGGTGATGAGGCATATGATGATTCGCATTTCGGATTCATCTTTAATAAAATCAGACGATCCCTACAGATGGCGAAATCCATATACGGGATGATTCTCCCATGCAGAGAATCATCCCGCTTTAGCGGATTTATCAGAATCGTCGGATATTGATGCAGATCTATTGCCAGCAGGGATGCCCGGACGAAGAACCGTATCCCATCATGGGACCGTTTCCTCTATACCCTCTTCCGTATCCATAGCCCATCATGCCGGGTCCCATATACCCTGAACCTAAGCCGGGATTTATTTTTTTCATTTCAATCATGTGTGCAATTCGTTTTTGATCGATTTGTGCACTAAGATCAGATATTTCTTTCTGGAGCTTTGCGGCGTTTTTGGCGTCAGGATTCTTTTTAGCAAATTCACTTTCAAGGGCAAGTCCTTTTTGATAAATATTTTGTCTCAGATCTTCAGTGGATTTAAAGAATGCCGCGCGCTGCTCATCCATTTTTTGGATTTCTTCATCACTCAGATTACCCATCATGTACCCTCCATAGCCGGGACGTCCGTAACCGCCATCCTGCCATTCAGATCCATGATGATCCCAACCAGCGTGATGTCGGCCGTACCCCATTCCTCCACCGGCAAATGCATATGCACCAAATCCCATAACGGTAAAAACCGTCAGAACAACGAGTATTTTGCTTGCAATACGTTTCATTTTTTATACCTCCTCTATTCATTGTTGCGTTTACACTGCTTTGATGTTCTATGATAGCAAATCGTATGCCACAAAAATGACACAAAAATTTATTGGAAATAATACGCTGTAAATATTATAATAATTGACAAAAAACTTTTTTTGTAACATCATAAATACGGCTTTTTAATACAACCAAGATTAAACAGTGCATATTAAATATCCAGGCCGATGGTATTTTTTTGAAGTCAAGCGGATAGAAAATATCCATTCTATTCACCTGTCCACACCCATTAAAGCTTGATACATTGTGGCATTATGAGGTAAGAATATACATTGCCGGACAAAAATCAACTCAGCTCGAATTGGTGAAAATTTCGATCCGGTATTGTCTGTTAGTGTTTTAAATGAAAAAAGAGGATTATTGTATGACCAAATTCTATGTAAACGATACCAATCAAACAACGATTGTCTGTCCCAAATGCGGTTTTGCGAAAACGATAGACACAACAAATTATAAAGAGACTCAAAAGCGGTTGAAGGCCAATTGCAAGTGCGGCGAAGTCTTTAAGTTCACGCTGGAATTTCGAAGACATTATAGAAAAGACGTTAGATTACCCGGTGAATACACTATTCAGCAAAGCAAAGAGAAAGGTGAGATCATGGTTCAAAACCTTTCACTGGGTGGTATTCAGTTTGCGTGTTTTAGACCGCATCGAATTCTCAAAGATGATACGTTGGAACTGAAATTTAACCTGGACAACCCAGCGCGAACAGAAATCCGAAGATATGCAAAAGTTATGTGGGTCAGGGATCGCAATGTCGGCGCTCATTACATCGAACCAAAATCGTTTGAAGGGGATCTATCCTTTTATTTGAGATCATAATTTTAGGTTTCTAAGATTCTACACCCTCAATTGAGGTATGACATTCTTCAGAACATCCATGCCCCGGCAAAATAACAGGCTATACCGAAAACCTTCGGAATCTATAACATATTTGTCAATCTTGCGGATTGACTGTCTGATTTGTTTTTGATATCTAACAAACAGGCAATTAAAGACCTGAATTTTGCAAGTGCTGAGTTTTCCGCCTATGCAAGATTCAGGAAAAATGTCATCCCGATCGTGGTGCTGCTAATGAGCCGGAATCCATAACCTGATTCAGGTTATGATAGGCAGATTTCTTGGAGACCAAGATTTGTGAAACTGACGATTTACAAAAAAATAATCCTTGGTTTCGGTGCCGTCATCGTTATTATGATCATCGCCAGCACCTATATCCTGCTCAAGCTGAATGATGTGTCTCATTCTGCCGAAACGACCCTTACTTCCAATGTTAAGGCGGTGGACCTTGCCAAACAACTCCAGGACGTTCTCCACGAGGAAAACGTAGATGCTCAGAAATACCTTATTTCCCAGGATGAGACCTATTTTTCTCTATTCATTGCAAGCAGTCATCGATTCGACAGTTATTTAAATCTGTTGCTTCAAGCGCAATCGGACGAGTCGTGGCGCTCCCTTATTAAAAACATGCGTCGAACCCATGAAACGTTTGTTGCCGGAGTGCAGAACATTAGAAATCTTCAAAGTTCAAAAGACAATTTGGAAAAAAACACCTTGAAATCGGACTCCGTGGAAACCCTTAACAGGTCCCTTAATCATCTTATCAACATCAATCGGGGCTCCATCGAGAATGCCATGTCAAGCATGAAGACAACGACAACACGTTCCGTCCAAATAGCATTGTTATTGATCATTGGGACTGTGGCGGTTGCTGTTTCGACGGCCTTCATTATTGCCCGCACCATCACAAGACCCATCGACGACCTGATACGAGAAACCCAGCAGATTGCTCGTGGTAATTTTAAGCAGGTCCAAGTCTCTTCCAATGATGAAATTGCATTGCTCGTTAACGCAGTTAATGACATGAGCAACAAGATCAAGGATATAAATGAATTGAGAACGCATATGATGCAACAAATTTCCCACGAACTTCAAACCCCGTTGCAGGTGATGCTCTCTGCGCACGACATCTTAAAAAACCAATGCTCCAGCCTACTGAATGCAGAACAGGTTCAGATGCTTGACTCCATTCGTCGGGGAATTATTAAACTGTCAAGCTTTAGCAGACAATATCTTGATCTTGCGAAGATTGACTCCGGTATGATGAAATATCACATGGTATGGGCAGACCTTCATCAAATCGTCGAGCCGCTTGTTAAAGATGCAAAACTCATTGCCGAACCTAAAAATATCACTGTAGAGATGTCTTCCCTTCCCGTCCCTAAAGTCCGGGTGGATTCAAAAAAAATTTCAATCGTTGTGAGCAACCTTCTCAGCAACGCCATTAAGTATACTAGAAACAACGGGAAGGTCAGGGTGAAAGTGGGCCCCTGTAATCTGGGTGCACAGGTGAAAGTTCAGGATTCCGGCATCGGTATTTCTCAGAAGGAACTTCCCAAAATATTTACTAAGTTTTATCAAGCCGGAAATACGGGCAGAATAAAGAGCAGGGGAACCGGGGTCGGTTTAGCCCTTGTCAAGGCATTTGTAGAAGGCCATGGCGGAAGTGTTTATGCCGAAAGTGCTGTTGATAAAGGTTCGACATTTACAGTTGAGCTGCCGGTCGAGCCCGAGGAATTCCAAAGCCCGGCAATAAACCCTAACGTTGTAATGATAGGGTAAACTTACCAATCCAGGCGTAAGGGTGTGTTTATGAAAATTCGTAACATAATCATTATTATTTTGTGCCTCCTCATGTCCAGTTGTTTGTCTCAAATTCAAGGCTCGAACTCTGAATTGAAAGCCCGGGAATCCATGGAACGCGCAGCAGCCCTCGAGAAAGCAGAGGCATATCATCAAGCTGCGCAGGAGTATGCGATGGTGGCCGAGCATTATCCTTCCACAAGTTACCATAAACTCGCGGTTTGGAAAGCTGCACTGTTAAACATACATCCGGCCAATCCGGAAATCAATTATGCGGCAGCCCTTGGTTGGCTGCGGGCTTATCTCAAGCTTCCACTATCTTCCGCGGAGAAAGAAACCGCAACATTGTATGTTACCATGATGGAACGTGTTGATGATTTGCAGGCCGAACTTTCCTCCATGGTTGAAGAAAAGAACAGACTTCTGGAAATTACTAAAAAACAATCCGGTGATATAGAATCTGATACCAAACGGCGAAACGAATTGGAGGCTGAATTGGCCCACGCCTGGGATGAGCTTAACAAAATGAAGGCCGTAGATGTACGAATGCATCGGAGCAGAGTGGAAAAAAGCGTTGACAAACCTGCTCAACCGGTTCAAAAGGCCCCGGAAACAAAAAGTGATAAGGTAACAGCAACGCCTCAAAACAGCCAGCATGCCCTTGTAAAAGATCAAGAATTTTATCCCTATATGATTCAGGTCAGCTCTTATAAAAGCAAGGAAGACTCCATGCGTGAGGCCATGATATTAAGGGATAAAGGGGATTCTGTCTGCATCTCTCATGCCCGTATTGTCGGAAAAGGAGACTGGTATCGTGTACTCGTCGGTTTTTATCGAACATCCGAAGAGGCACAAAAGGCTGCTCTAGAATTAAAAAACCGTGAGTATCAGCATGCCTTTGTGGTAAGGCCGCCCTTTACTGTGTCGCTTGGAATTTTTTCTGATGATAAAAAACTGAGAAAACTTGAAGCTCATCTTGTCTCAAAAGGATATTCTGCTTACAGCCTCCCAGGCAGAGCAACTAAGAACGAAATCAGACTCTTGGTCGGTGCCTTCTGGACCGAAAAAGAGGCTGAAACAGTCACCAAAGATTTACAAAAAGAGGGTTTCAAACCCAAAGTCGTCCGACGATAGAATACAATTCTCTGGGGATTCTTCGCCAACACAACACGTTCAACAATAGACGCCGTTGGTTCGGTAATCGTACCCCCATGATTTGATGAAACCGATCTTTTTATTTACCTTCACTGAATACCTTGCCAGTTATCGTTAATATTCGAATGTCGTCTTAACCTGATCGTTTCCTTCAGTGTTGGATAACGATGAACTCACTGTCCATTGCCCCAAATGGATCGCTTTTTTAATTGGAGGTGGCGTAAGGATTTAAAAATTTAAACGACAGAAAATAAAAAACAGCAAAACATTCAGGAGTGATTATAAAAATACAACAAACATCATTGTCATTGGTTTTTTTCAGAAATATACTCATGGGAACTTGAAAAAAGAATTGGCAGTTAAAAAGAATTCCATTAAAATCAAATATCCTAATTACAATTGGTCTTCGAATAAAAAATAATTATGGGGGTTTAAAATGAAACTAGCGATGATCGGCCTTGGGCGAATGGGAATGAACATGGCCAAACGGCTTTTAAAAGGCGGACATGAGGTGGTGGCATATAATCGTTCTTCAGAAAAAACAGATCAGCTGGTTAAAGACGGTGCCATTGGTGCTTATTCTCTTTCAGAGGTGGTTGATAAACTTTCTCAGCCCCGCATAGTGTGGATCATGCTTCCGGCCGGACAAGCAGTGGATGATCACATTCAAGAGATCGAGGATTCTCTTTCACCGGGAGATATTGTTATCGATGGTGGAAATACGTATTATAAAGATGATATTCGCAGAGCAAAATATCTCGAAGATAAAAATATCTGGTACATGGATGTTGGGGTCAGCGGAGGGATTTGGGGCCTTAAAATCGGCTATTGTTTGATGATCGGCGGAGATAAAGAGACATTCCAGCTTCTAAAACCCATATTTAAAACCCTGGCTCCTGAAGAAGGCTATCTTTACTGTGGGCCAAAGGGTGCCGGTCATTTTGTTAAAATGGTGCATAACGGTATTGAATACGGGATGATGCAAGCCTATGGTGAAGGGTTTGAAATCTTGGAGGCATCCGACTATGCAACATCTTTTGACTATGCCGATATTGCACATTTATGGAATCAGGGGAGCGTCGTTCGCTCATGGCTGCTGGAACTTGCAGAAGATGCTTTTAGAAAAGATGAAAAGCTTTCGGATATCAAGGGATATGTGGAAGATTCCGGAGAGGGGAGATGGACTATTCAACAGGCCTTGGAAACCGGAGTACCGGCCCAGGTCATCACCCTTTCTCTGTTGCGGCGTTTTCGCTCCCGGCAGGATAATCCTTTTTCAGACCGAGTTCTGGCGGCCCTTCGGCGGGAATTCGGTGGACATGCCGTGATATTAAAGGATGACCGAAACGATTAGACAAATAGGATAAATTTCATGAATGACAGCGATAAACACAACCGCTCACAAGCCATAACCATTAAAGCCGAGGCACCTGACCTGGGGCTTGATACCGGGGAATGCATGGGTGTGGAACACAGCGAACCCTGTACCATCGTTATTTTCGGAGCCACAGGTGATCTAACCGCCAGAAAACTGGTCCCCGCCCTTTTCAACCTTTACACGAACGATGGACTTCCCGAACCATTCCAGATTGTGGGGTGCGGTCGCACGAAAATGAGTGAGCAGAAGTTCAAAGACCGGATGAAAGACGCATTGGATGCCATCAATGTTCTAAACCATGACAAATGGCCGGCTTTTGCCGATGCCTTGTCATACCGGTCTATCGATTATGAGCAGATGGATTCTTTTTCAAACCTTTCTGGATTTTTGAAAGATTTGGATGAGAAGCACGGCACTCAGAGCAACAGAATCTTCTATCTGGCCCTGCCACCCATTCTTTATCAGCCGGTTGTTCAAATGTTGGGGCAGTCGGGCTTGGGCAATGAAAAAGATAACCATAACGGCTGGTCACGGGTGGTGATCGAAAAACCCTTTGGTCGGGATCTGAAAACCGCAAAGGAATTGAACCAGAGCATCGGGAAGTACTTTAAAGAACACCAAGTGTACCGAATCGACCATTACCTGGCAAAAGAGACGGTCCAGAACATACTCATGTTTCGTTTTGCCAATGCTATTTTTGAGCCCATCTGGAATCGAAGATATATCGATCGTGTCAATATTCTTGCCTCAGAGACGTTAGGGGTGGAACATCGGGCGGGTTATTATGATAAAGCGGGTGTCATTAGGGATATGTTTCAGAACCATATGATGCAACTTCTGGCCCATACGGCCATGGAAGCGCCGTCACAATTTAAATCGGACCGTGTCAGGGATGAGAAGTTAAAAGTTTTTCGTTCTCTAAGGCCTTTTCCCATTGAAAAACTCCAGGAATACATTGTACTCGGTCAATACGACCGGGGTGAAATTGATAAAAAGCCGGTGCCGGCGTATCGAGAAGAACCGGGTATCAACCCTGACTCTTTGACACCGACCTATGCCCAAATGAAAATTTTTATCGACAATTGGCGATGGCAGGGGGTTCCGTTTTATTTGATATCCGGCAAACGGTTGGCCGAGAAGATCACACAAATCGTCATTGGGTTTAAAGAGGTGCCTCATTCCATGTTTCGGAAAACCTTGGATGAGACCATTGATGCCAACCGACTCACATTCGGTATTTACCCGGATGAGAAAGTCACCCTTACATTCCAGACAAAGAATCCGGGAGCGAGGTTATGCCTGCGGTCGGTCACCATGGATTTTTCGTATCATCAAAATTATGCCGGACCTGTTCTGGATGCCTATGAAAAAGTTCTCATCGATTGCATGCTGGGAGACCAGATGCTTTTCTGGCGACAGGAGAGTATCGAGCGTTGTTGGTCGTTTTTGACGCCTATTTTAGACGAATGCGAAACGTGCGGCAATCGATCAGAAATGCTTCAATTTTACGAATCCGGAAGTTGGGGACCTGAATTATAGCCTTAAGTTTAACACCCTTTTTGCCTTAAAAAAGTTGTTTCAGCTTATGACGGCAACGGGTTTTTAGCAATATTCAGGTGCGAAACTTGAGTAACTAAACTTAAAACAAGGATTGAAATATATCGAATAACATATTGAAGAATAGAGGAACAGGGAAATGGAAGAAACCTTGCAACAACCGACAAAAAAAACATCGAAAGCGGTGGTGAAGGCGATGCTTTTTGTTGTCTTTATTATCGCCGCCATTCTACTCATCCGTTTTACACCGGTGAAAAATTATCTTACGGCCGGCGCCCTGGGCAGTTTTCTCGAAGCAGCCGGTTTATGGGCGCCGGTGGTATATATGATGATCTATGCTGTGGGCGTTTGCCTTTTTCTGCCCGGTACCTTGCTGACCGGTTTAGGAGCCGCCATCTTCGGGGCTTACTGGGGATTTTTATATGTCTGGATCGGCGCCATGATGGGTGCCAGCGCCGCCTTTTTTATTGGACGGACTCTGGGAAGGGACTTTGCCGCCTCTTTGATCGGTAATAAACTGAAAAAATATGATGATGCCATCGAGCGTAACGGTTTTGCGACGGTTTTATATCTTCGACTGGTTTATTTTCCGTTTACGCCCATGAATTTCGGCATGGGACTGACCAAGGTTCGATTCCGGGACTATGTTGCCGGAACCGGATTGGGCATCATAGTTGGGACATTTATCTTCACTTTTTTCATTGGAACGCTAAAAGATGTGTGGGCTTCTGGAAACTGGGGAGAATTGATATCCTTCAAGGTTTTCTTTTCAATTGGGCTCTTTATCTTCTCGTTTTTCATTCCCAAGATTATTAAAAAGATAAAAGGCGAATAATAGAAAAAAATGATGCATCGTTGGCAATTTCGATGGATTTTTCCCTTATCTCATGAGTGAAAATAAAATTATTAAACCCGCAATTTAACATAATTTGATGATAATATGCCCTTGATATCTAAAAAACGTCTGATCATTTTCACCCGTTACCCGGAAACCGGAACCACCAAAACCAGACTGATTCCGCTTCTCGGGGCAGAAGGTGCCGCAAATCTTCAGCGTAAAATGACGGAACACACTCTGTCACAGATGATGGGGCTGCCGGTCTCAAACGGTTTAACCATAGAGATCCGTTATGACGGTGGTAATGAACACTTAATGCGGCGATGGCTTGGGTCCGAATTCGAGTACGCTGCGCAGGATGACGGCGATCTTGGATGTCGCATGCAACGGGCTTTTGAGGATGCCTTTAAATCCAAAGCGAGCGCTGTGGTGATTATCGGCACGGATATCCCTGATTTAACCGCTGTGGATGTAACAAGCGCATTTGCTGTTCTGAAACAAAAAAAGATGGTACTGGGTCCGGCCAAAGACGGCGGATATTATTTGATCGGGCTACAAAAAAATGCTTATTCATTGGCTGTCGGTGATCTGTTTACCGGAATAACATGGGGAGAGCATGATGTTTTGAAAAAAACCTTGAACATTTCAAGTCACCTCGGGTTCAACTATTCTTTGCTTAAAGAGATGGATGACGTGGACAGGCCCGAAGATATTTTCATCTGGGAACGCTCTCAGATTTTGGGACATCGTGATGTCACATCCAGCGGCATTTCGGTGATCATACCGGCCCTAAACGAAGCCCATAACATTGCCGGAACCATAACAAACACCGGTCACGGGAATAACGCAGAAGTGATTGTCGTGGACGGCGGAAGTATAGACAATACGGTTTTCATTGCAAAAACACTGGGCGCAAAGGTCATTAATAGTTTTCCACCCCGCTCGCGACAAATGAACCAGGGAGCCGAAGCAGCATCCAAAGATATCCTTCTTTTTCTCCATGCAGATACACTACTGCCTGAAAATTTTAATCGGCACGTCCTTGGCGCTTTGACCCGACCGGGTGTCGCTGCCGGTGCATTCGAGCTTCGTATCGATTCCCCTGTTCCATCCCTCAAGCTCATAGAGCGCGTGGCAAACTGGCGCTCCCGAGCCCTTAACATGCCTTACGGTGACCAGGCGATTTTTATGTTTTCAAACGTTTTTCGTCAAATGGGCGGATTTCGGAATCTTCCGATTATGGAAGATTTTGAACTGATCCGGCGCTTGCGAAAAAAAGGAGATGTGGTGACATTACATCAGCCGGTGATCACATCCCCGCGTCGATGGCTGAACCATGGTATTCTGAAAACTACTTTCATCAATCAACTGATTGTCCTGTCGTATTTTTTGGGCCTATCACCTGATACCATTTCCCGGCTGTATCGTCGGGGCAAGGGAATATCCGGAAAAGTTCGATAGGGCTTCAAAATATCCGGCATGAATGATCAGGAAGATTATCACCGCTCTGATGCCTGAATATTCTGCCCGGCCAACTCTCCAACATTTTATAATACCGTACCCTTATCCTATCATCAAACGAGAGAATCCAAAAGATCCGATAATCTGCGTAATTATTGTTGATCACTCCAGGCACTTTGGTTAAGATTAAAAGTTGAAAAAACCTATTTTGTGGAGGACGCCCTCATGGATAAGAACATTCAAATTCTGAACGACGCTCCTGCCTGTGTCGACAGAGAGATGGAGACCGCTTCTCTGAAAAATGATATCCTAAGGCACATCCGTTTCACCTTGGGAAATGATCCGGACAAGCCGGACAAGTACGCCTGTTTCATGGGGCTCGCATACAGTGTTCGCGATCGGTTGATTGATCGGTGGATTAAGACCCAGCGGTCGCTTTACGAAACGCTTTCCAAACGCGTCTATTTTCTTTCCCTTGAATTTTTGCCGGGTCGATTTTTAAAAAACTATCTCATCAGCCTCGATATGCTGGAAGAAGCCCGCAGGACATTGCAGGAAATGGGAATCGACCTGGACGAACTGGAGGAAGAGGAATGGGATGCCGGTCTCGGCAACGGCGGTCTCGGGAGATTGGCGTCCTGCTATATGGATTCCATGGCCTGCCAAAATTTGCCGGGTTACGGATACGGCATCCGATATGACTTTGGGATTTTTTTTCAAACCTTAGACAACGGTTACCAACGCGAGCAATGCGACAACTGGCGACGGCGCGGAAATCCTTGGGAAATCCAGCGTCGGTCGCATCTTCAGAAGATCCGGTTCTTTGGCCGATCCGAATCCTACACCGACCAAGAAGGGCGGATTCGATACCGCTGGGTGGACGGCGAGGTCGTAATGGCCATGGCCTGCGATATTCTTATTCCCGGCTACGGCGACGATTATGTGACCAACATGCGGCTGTGGGCCGCCAAATCCGGCCGGGAATTCAACCTGAAACACTTCAACCAGGGAGATTACATCGGCGCCGTCGAGGCCAAGGTATTTAGCGAAACCATTTCCAAGGTGCTTTATCCCAGTGACGAGGCCGAATCCGGAAAGGAACTCCGGCTCAAACAGCAATATTTTTTCGTTGCTGCCACCCTGCATGACATTATCAGACGATACAAAAAACAGAACCGGTCTTTTTCCGATTTTCCAAGTTTTGTGGCCATTCAATTGAACGACACCCATCCGTCCATTGCCATTCCGGAACTCATGCGTCTGTTGATGGACGATGAAAGCCTGGAATGGGAAGACGCCTGGAGCATTTGTGAAAAAACCTTTGCATACACCAATCATACGGTCATGCCTGAAGCACTGGAAACCTGGCCGGTGGATCTGATCGGAAGACTTTTACCCAGACATTTGGAAATAATATACGAAATTAACCAGCGTTTTCTGGATGCTGTCAAAAAACGCTTTCCAGACGATCCGCATCTTCCGGACAGACTTTCCCTCATTCAGGAGGGAACCGTGCGAAAGGTCCGCATGGCTCATCTGGCGTTGGTGGGGAGTCATTCCGTCAACGGGGTTGCCGACCTTCATACCCGGATTCTGAAAGAAGGCTTGTTCAAAGATTTTGATCGAATTTTTCCGGACCGAATTAGAAACGTCACCAACGGCATCACGCCGCGCCGATGGATGCATCAGGCAAATCCGTCTCTTTCCCGGCTGATAACATCGGCCATCGGTTTCGACTGGATCTGTGATCTCAGGCAACTCAAAAAGCTTATACCCTATGCCGACGACCCTGAATTTCGTAAATCCTGGATCAAGACAAAGCAAGAAAACAAAAAGCGGCTAGCCCGTTATATTTTGCGTAAAATCGGATTGGGGGTAGATCCGGAAACCCTGTTCGACGTGCATGTCAAACGACTGCATGAATACAAACGCCAGCTTCTCAATTTGCTTCACGTGGTCACGCTGTATCAGCGCATCAGGGAAAATCCTCAGGACGACGGGATCTTTCGTACCGTTATTTTTTCCGGCAAGGCCGCCCCTGCCTATTATCAGGCCAAAAGGATCATCAAACTCATCAACTCCGTTGCGGATGTTGTCAACAGCGACCCGGAAATTCGGGGAAAACTCCGGGCTCTTTTTCTTCCCAACTACTGCGTATCCCAGGCCGAAAAAATTATTCCGGCGGCCGATGTGTCGGAACAAATTTCCACGGCGGGCATGGAAGCTTCAGGAACAGGGAATATGAAAATGGCGCTTAACGGGGCCCTCACCATCGGAACTCTGGACGGCGCCAATGTGGAAATTATGGAAGAAGTGGGCCGGGAAAATATTTTCATCTTCGGCTTGACGGCTGAAGAGGTGGTAGCTTTGCGGAACGGCGGTTATGATCCCAAAAAGCATGTGGAAAATGATCCGGAGCTGAAAAAGGTTCTCGATATGATCGGATCGGGATTTTTTTCGCCCGATGAACCCGGACTATTCGCGCCGATTGTCAGGACACTTCTCGATGAAGGCGATTATTATATGTTGCTGGCCGATTACAGGTCTTATGTAACGACTCAGGAAGAGGTTGGCCGCGTCTTTTTAAATCAGGATGAGTGGACCCGGCGATCCATTCTAAATACCGCACATATGGGCAAGTTTTCCAGTGACAGGGCCGTTCTGGATTATGCGTCCAATATTTGGGATGTACAGCCCGTTTTATGATCAATAACTGATGCATCGTGGTGTTTTTATTTGTCGAATCGCTCCATGGACAATTTTTTTTAAAAAACATTATCCATTTCCCTTATACACATGTGCTGCGTGTGTTCGCAGGGTGTGCTTTTTCGTGTAGCGATACGGTTGGAGTGTCTTCGTCATTTCAATGGCTTAGCAGTGGGGGAGACCGCGGCTCTCGCATGCTTTTTGCAAGAGAACGCGGAGGGGCAGGAATGCCACCGCTGCTAAGTCTTTGAAATGACCAGACACGTAGACACCGGAGTGAAACGGAAGAGCACACCCTGTGAACACGTACATTTGTATTTACAATAAAAACTCTCCACCCCTCAAATAACTGGGAGGTCGAGAAGCTTCGCGACATTCAAAGCAACCAAGGAGACTATGGGAGAAAATTTTCATGACCATGACAAAAATTCCGAAGGAGAATTCCAATTCCGTATCCATTGCCAGGCAGCCGATTTTTGACAAAAAGAGACGACTGTGGGGCTATGAAATATTCTGCATGGGGATCGTTGAATCAGCAGGCCCGGGACATTCGGAAGAAAGCGTTGCCGTCAATGTAGCATCCAGCGCCTACATCGGATTTCAGCAGATTATGGACAGAGGGAAAAAAGTCATGGTGAATTTCAATGAAAAGAGCATTCTGGAAAACCTTCCCTATGCTTTCCCGCAAAATCTCGCTGCTGTCATGGTTACGGAGGACATGGTCGGTCGGCCGAATGTTCTGGAGGTATTGAGCCGATTAAAATCTGACGGATATCTCATTGTTGTCAGGGGATTTACGGGAAATTCCGCATGCGACCCCCTTTATCGAATGGCCGATATCATCGGTACGGACGTATCCAAGAGGCAAAAGGACGAACTCACAGGGATCCTCGAACTCGCCCGGCCCTATGATGCCCTCTTGCTGGCCGCTCAAGTGACGGAACCGGTACGTTTTGAGTTGTGCAAAGAATTGGGCTTTTCCCTTATTCACGGGTCCTTTTTCAAATCGCCGGAAAAGATCACTGTCCGGAAGTTCACCTCCGGCGAAGTTTCGAGGTTCAACCTGTTGCAGGTCATTGAAAAAGATCAGCCCGACTTCGACCAACTCGCAAAAACCATCCAGACGGATGTTTCCATCAGCTTTCGCCTCCTGGCGTTTCTGAATTCATCGGCCTTTGGCCTGCCTCAGAAAATAAAATCCATCCGTCAAGCCATTTTACTGCTGGGATGGCAAAAAATAAAAAACTGGCTTCGGGTTGTGCTTTTATCCGATATGAGTCGGAGCATGGACATCTCGGAACTGGTTCTTTTATCAGCGCAACGGGGAAAGTTTCTGGAACTCGTGGCCAGGGAACATGATTTCTGGGGATTTGATCCGAACAGCCTGAACCTTCTGGGTATATTTTCTCTTTTGGACGCGCTGCTCGGCATTTCCATGACGGAAATTGTGGAGTATTTGCCGCTGGAAGATAAACTCAAGGCAGCCTTGTGCCGGGAGCCTAATAATGAGTATTTGCCGCTGCTTCATCTGGCCGGATATTTTGAAGAGGCAAGGTGGGCGGAAGCAGAAAAGATGATTCAGCAGCTCAACCTTGACACCGGGAAGGTCAAGGCGGTATTCCAGGCGTCAGTCAATTGGGCCGGTGAATTGGCTGTTCTGCCATCGAAAAGTTCCTGAATCCAGAGCCGGAAGCTTTCATCTGTTGTGTTTTTAAGGGCTCGCAAAAGACAGACTATGGCTTCGCTCTTAAATGCCTTACATATGAAAGCCTCCGACACATGTAAGATTCAGGCTATACGATTTTATTTCTAATGACTTTCGTTCAACGCGGCTGGTTGGTGTTTAAGGGTTAATATTGAAAATCCAAGATTTGCTGAAAAAGCAAAATACAGTTATCGTCTAATTGCCAAACATGCCTTTGACTTTTTTGCCGATGTCATCGAGCCCTTTTTCTTTGCCGATAGTGTCTCCTAATTTCTTTATCGCGTCTTGTCCAAGAGAATCTAAATTGATGCCCATGGAAGAGAGTTCTTTGTTCAAAACATCGGTTACAGCAGGAGATGTGATTTTTCCGTACAGAGCTGCAAACACCTCCCTAAATGCTTCAGCCGGTGAAGCACCATTCTTGTTTTTTCCAATATCCTTAAGATGGATATCAGGCAAGGTTGCACTGATTTGTTTGTCTCCTATCCCGTATACTGATAATTCCAGGTTAACTTTTCCTTGTTTTACAATAAAATCTCGAATGATGAGTTTTTTTTCGGTGCCTTGTTTTTCAGGCTCTTTTGTTGCATCTTTTCCCGAGCTTGAAGTTTTAGTAATATTTTTTAAAATCGTGTTGAAATTATCGATTTGCCCCTTTTTTTCGTATGTAATCTCAGGGGCTATCACCTCGATTCGATCAATAACAATGGTATTGCTTGTCAAGGATTTCTCGTCGACGTTCACAAGAACCGAACCGACTTTCATGGCGTTCGGAGTCTTGAATCCGGCAGGGTTGCCGAGAAAAAATTGCTTAATTTTAGCTTCTCCTGAAAAAATAGAAACTCCCACATCATTCACGTGCAATTCTGTTTTGGTTATTTCGGGTCCGTAGGAATTAACAGCTCGTTTAATGATAGGACCAAGGTTTGAAAGTCCGAAAATAATAATAGCGACAACAACGACTATCGCGCCGATCCCTATGTAAATCCATTTTTTCATGATGTATCCTCCTTCTCTGAAGACCACTATTTAATAATGGCCACATTGGATATATATGTTAACAAAGATAGGTTTGAGGTCCCCACATATCAATTTTAGAATACCGTCTCTTTTCGGTCCCATAGAAACAGTCTTTTCCTGCTTATTTGCCGCAGCATTTTTTATACTTCTTTCCGCTTCCACAGGGGCAGGGTTCGTTCCGTCCGGCTTTCTTTTCTGTTTCAGTGGGTCTTGGCCAATTCAGTAATATTTCTAAATCGGTAATGTCTTCCGGTTTATCCCGCTCTAGTTCAATTCTATGTTTCCAGGCGTTTTCTTCAAAAATCTTGGCAACTTCCTTCATTCGTTTTTTTGTTTTTACCTGAACCACAGCAGGATTCTTTTCTGTGCCCAATTTTGCCGTCTTTTTACCATCAAATATTTTTTTCATATTTTCACCTTTAGAATATTATACAGAATAAAAAGATTATTTCGAGAGCAATATTATTACTATCCCGGCAGATAAAGCTTGCTGATTTTTCGAAAAGATTCTGTTTGTTCTTTTTCCCATTTGTGATCATGTCCCAGTTCTTTGGCCATGATCGAAGCGACTTTGGGTGCTGTTTCACTTGCGGCACGGGCATTCAGCAACAGACTGCGTGTCCGGCGGGCCAGGACATCGTCAACAGTGCGCGCCGCTTCAAATCGGATGGCCCAGAGGACCTCTCCGACACGGGCCGGAAGTGCAGGATGCAGTTGTTGCTTGTGAATTGGATCCGCACGCATGAGATCTTGAATGGCCGGCCCATCGGACCCGTAGAGTGCAAACTCTCCGAATTTTTCCGGTGTGTTGTGAAAACCGTGAATATTGAGCTGCTTGGTAACGCAGGGTTTCGATTCGAGACCCGCAAGGGAGAGTGCATAATTGACGCAGATTTTTGCCATCAGACGATAGGTGGTCCATTTACCGCCCGCGATGGTGAGCAGTCCCGAGTTGGAGATATGAATGATGTGGTCCCTGGACAAAGCGGCGGTGTTTTTTCCGTCGCCGGTCTTGACGAGCGGACGTATACCCGTAAACACGCTCAGAATGTCTTCTCTGGACGGGATCTTCTCAAGGTATTCTCCCGCGGTTTCCAGGATGAAATCGATCTCCCCTGCTATGGGCTTAGGCTCAAGTTCGATTTTAAAGATGGGGGTATCGGTGGTGCCCACCAGCGTGACCCCCAGATAGGGAATGGCAAACATCACGCGGCCGTCTTTGGTATGCGGCACCATAATGGCGGATCCGCCTGGCAGAAAAGACTTGTCGAAGACCAGATGGATGCCCTGGCTGGGTGAGATCAACGGCAATGCGTTGGGATCATCCATCCGACAAATATGATCAGTGAATGGACCGGTTGCGTTAATGACCACCCTTGACCTCGCTCTGTGTTCCGTGCCGGCCTCAAGATCCTCAAAAATCACACCGTTTATGAAGCCGTCGCCGCCTCTTGTCAACGAGACAACACGGGCGTAGTTCAACAGGGCGGCGCCCTGATGCGATGCGGTGCGGGCAAGGTTGATGAGGAGCCGGGCATCGTCAAACTGGCCGTCGTAGTATATGATTCCGCCACGCAAGCCGTTGCGTTTAATCGTGGGGATTCGTTCCAGGGTTTCGTCTTTTGTGAGAATTTTTGAAGGCCCGAAACCGTAACGGCCTGCCAGCATGTCGTAAACCTTGAGCCCTATGCCGTAAAAAGGCGCTTCCCACCAGTCGTAGTTGGGAACGATAAAAGCCAGGTCATGCACCAGATGGGGTGCATTATTCCGCAGGATGCCGCGTTCTCTAAGCGCCTCCATGACCAGAGAGACGTTTCCTTGCTGGAGGTAACGTACTCCCCCGTGAATGAGCTTTGTACTTCTAGAGGATGTTCCCTTTCCAAAATCGCTTTGCTCCAAAAGCAGAACGTCATATCCCCGAGAAGCGGCGTCTACCGCAATGCCCACACCGGTTGCGCCGCCGCCGATAACCAGCATATCCCACGGGTCCGTTCGATCCGATATCCTGCCCAGCATTTCTTCGCGATTCACTTTCAGCCTCTTTATTTTTCAGAAAAAATTTAATCCTATCTGAAGTGACCAATTCCCAAAAAGCTAAAAGCTTACGGGTATTTTGTAAACGGATTGCCAAGCGAACGGCGGTCAGGGCCATCCGACGGTGTCTGTGACCGTGTTATCTTTAAGCACCCTCTCCGGGTAGTTGGTGAAAACTCCGTCAACACCGAGTTCTTTCATCTTCTTTATATCCTCTGGATGATCGACTGTAAACACAAATACGCGAAGACCCCGATCATGGGCATCTTTTACAAACCGGCGGTCGATAAATTCAAGGGAAAGATGAACCGAATAGGAACCCAGGGATTGGGCAAATGCCGCATCATCTGTGGGAAGGCCGACAATCATCGCGCCGAGTTTTATTCCCGGATCAAGCCGTTTCAGTTCCGACAGCTCCCGATGATTAAATGACGATACCAAAAGGAGATCATCATGCCAACCTGTTTTCCGCATTTTAGCGATAAACTCCGCCACCGGGGCGGCGGTATCGGGGCCTTTTAACTCGATATTCACCCCTGCTTTCAAATTAATCGCTTCAAATGCCTCTTTAAGGGTCGGAATTATTTCGCCGTTGCCGGCGTCCAGTTTTCGCAGGTCGTTAAATTTTTGATCAAGCAAGTACCCCGTGCCGTTGGTCGTGCGTTCGAGCCGGCGATCATGAAAAACAACGAGGTGTCCGTCAACGCTGTAGACATCCATTTCCATGCAAGGTGTGCCCAACTCCAGCGCCTTGCGAATGGATAAAAGCGTGTTCTCCGGCGCATGTCCCATTGCGCCTCTGTGTCCTATACAAAGCAGTTCTTTGGTGTTCATTTTTCTGTAGTTAATTCATGAAGTTGGGTGTTTTTATTTTAAAAACATATGTACGTGTTCACGGGGCGTGTTCTCCCGTTTCACTCGGGTGTCTGCGTGTCTGGTCATTTCAGTGACTTAGCAGCGGTGGCATTCCTGCCCCCTCTGCGTTCTCCCGCAAAAAGCATTATCCATGGAGCGATTGAACAAAGAGAAACTCTCTGACCCCTCAGTTAATTAGGTTTCATCAAGCAGCCGTATTCGTGTTGCCAGTTCGGGGTTTTTCCCCCGGATACCTTTGAAGAATTCTCGAATACGGTCCATGTCCTTTATAATATCGCCGGTAGGCGCAAAAGAAAGACCAAGACATGCCGTTTTACGGCTGTAGTCCAAATATCCACAGAGTATGGGAACTTTTGCAGTATATGCAATCCAGTAAAAACCGGATTTCCAATAAGCTCTTTTTTTTCGTGTTCCTGAAGGCGCTATGGTAACCACAAGTTTCCTGGATTCATTGAATTGTTTGACGATCTGGCCAACCACACCGTGCTCGCTGCTTCGATCAATAGAGATTCCCCCTAACCATGTCATGATTTTTCCAAAAGGCTTTTTGAACAGGGTATCTTTTCCCATCCAAGAGATTTTTAGGCGAAATATGTAAAATGTGGCAAGCGCAAATGGAAAATCCCAGTTACTGGTATGTGGGGCACCAACAAGGACAAATTTTCCACCATGGGGGACCTGGCCGATAATATTCCACCCAAATATCCACATCCATACACGACCGATACAGTATGGGATAAATCCGGAAATCGGACCATTATGTGTTATTTTGTAACCATGCATTTCCTGGATTCCTAGCAAAGTGCCTTTAATTTGTTGACTGCGTCAGCCACCACTCGGATGGTTTTATCGATTTCCGTTTCGGTGGTCATCCTGCCGATACTGAACCGGATGGTTCCTTTGGCCCATTCCAGAGGGATGTTCATGGCTCTAAGGACATGGGAAATTTCCACAGAATCGGAATGGCAAGCCGCTCCGGCGGAGGCAGCCACTTCGAGGCTGATTTCTTCCAGAATGCGGTTGGCTTCCAGCCCCTTGAAGGAAATATTCAACGTGTTGGGAAGGCGATGCTGGAGGTGGCCGTTGAGGCGAATATCGAAAAGACGGCCCAATAGTCCTTCATGTAACCGATCGCGCAGAAATTTCATACGGCCCATATTGTCTTCCAGATCACGCTGTGCGACTTCACAGGCTTTTCCCAACCCGACGATTTCCAGAACATTTTCGGTACCTGCCCGCCAACCCATTTCCTGACCGGCACCGAAACAGAATTTTTCTGGTACCAGCGGCGGGCGAACATACAGCGCACCGATCCCTTTGGGTGCATACACTTTGTGACCTGCCATTGAGAGCAAACCCACCCCCAGTTGTTCTACATCAGTGGGGATTTTTCCTGCCGATTGAGCAGCGTCGGTATGCATGGCGATGCTGTTTTTTCTTGCGATACGACTGATTTCAGCAATTGGCTGAACGGTCCCGACTTCATTGTTGGCATGCATCACGGTGATCAGAATGGTCGTGGATCGAACAGCCCTTTCCACATCCATGGGATCCACCAGGCCGTCTTCACTGACCGGCAAATATGTGGTTTCAAACCCGTCTGCTTCGAGATATCGGCAGACCTCAAATACCGCCGGATGTTCGAAATTGCTGGTGATGATATGATTTCCCTTTTCCCTGAACCGCTGAGCCACACCGCGGATGGCATGGTTATTCGATTCCGTGCCCCCGCTGGTAAAGAAAACCTCGGTTGGACGACAGTTAAGGATGCCGGCAACCTGTCTACGGGCATTCTCCACAGCTTGTTTGGGTTTGATGCCGTACCAGTGAGCGCTGGAAGGGTTGCCGAATTCATTTTTTAAAAACGGCCGCATGGCCTCAATTACTTCCGGATCATGGGGTGTAGTGGCGTTGTAATCCAAATAAATCGGTTTGATCATGGTCGATCTCCATGTTTATAAATGAAATTGGACAATCCTGACAGAATTATGATATTCATCGGAGGGTCAATCGTCAACTTTAAGGAGAGATGTTTTGAAAATCATCCTCACCAACAACCTCAGGCTTTCCAACATCCCTTCGGAAATCCAGCAAAAATTAATGAAGACGCTGACGTTTCCCAATCCCAAATGGATGGAAAACGAACGCATGGGCCGATGGAACCGGGGCACTCCGAAAATGCTCAAATATTATGACAAAGTTCGAGGAGGCGGCCTGTGGATTCCCAGGGGATACATGCGGCAGCTCTTGCTGCTATGCAGGCGGGAAGGTGTAACATACGACATCGATGATCAACGCCGGACCTTCAAGTCAATGAATTTTCATTTTGAAGGACAGTTAAAGCCGTTTCAGCAGAAGGCTGTCAACGCTATAGTGTCAAAAGATTTCGGGACCTTGAGCGCTCCTACCGGCAGCGGAAAAACCGTGATGGCCCTTTTTATCATTGCCCGGCGAAATCAACCGGCCATGATTGTAGTGCACACCAAGGATCTGGCTTTTCAGTGGATGGAGCGCATCGAACAGTTTTTGGGAATTCCAAAGGACACGGTAGGGTTTATCGGCGGCGGCAAAATAAACATGGGTAACAAGATGACTGTGGCTCTGGTTCAGACCCTGTACAAATGTGCTGAAGACGTTTCAAAGGAGATCGGCTTTTTGGTTGTGGATGAATGCCACCGGTGCCCAAGCAGAACATTTACCGAAGCGGTGACCGAATTCGATTCCAGATATATGCTGGGGCTTTCGGCAACACCTTATCGCCGGGACAATCTGTCCCGGCTCATCTTCTGGCATCTGGGAGACGTTCACCACAAAATCGATCAGGACCACCTGGTTAAAAGCGGCGATGTTTTGGCAGCCGAGGTTATTATTCGGGAGACGGAATTTAAACCCTATTACGATCCGGTGAACGAGTACAGCAAAATGATGTCGGAACTGACCCAGGACGACAAGCGAAACCGCCTCATTGCATCGGATATCGCTGCTGAAGTCGAGCATAACCAAGGGGTCTGCCTGGTACTTTCAGATCGAAAAAAACACTGTGAGACATTGCAGTCTATTTTACGATTCCGGTATAAGATTTCCGCCGGGCTCTTGATTGGCGATCTCAGTACCGCTGAGCGTCAGGCGGTGCTGGATCGTCTGGATCAGGGAGATGTCAGGGTGTTGATCGCTACCGGACAGTTGATCGGAGAAGGCTTTGACCGAAGGGATCTGTCGCCGCTGTTCCTGGTAACCCCCATCAAATTCAGCGGCCGGGTATTGCAGTACCTGGGCCGTGTGTTGCGGCCTGCACCGGGCAAAGAAAAAGCCCGGGTGTATGATTATGTGGATGTTCACGTGGATGTGCTAAAAGCCATGGCAGGGGCACGACAAAAAGTCTACAACCCAAATTCTCATGAAGAATTTAAACTGGTATGGCATTCTTTCAGGAACTGCTTCTAATAAAATCCTTGAACTGGCAGCTATTTTTTCTTCATCTGTTTAATAAGATCGGGAAGGTGTTTTTGTGCTGCCCATAGTCGCAACGTCTGCCGATAATCATCGGCAGGAAACCCGAATAGCGTTTTTCCCGGCGCCACATCACTCATGACACCGGCATTTCCACCAAGTTTTGCTCCGTCACCAATGGTCACATGATCTTTAATCCGCGCACCACCTCCGATCATAACCCCATCACCTAAAGTTACGGATCCAGCCAGCCCGGACTGGCCGGCCATCACACAGGACCGGCCAAGTTTGCAATTGTGGGCGATTTGTATAAGGTTGTCTATTTTGGTTCCGTCGCCAATCGATGTAGCACTAAACTTGCCCCGGTCAATACAACTGCCTGCTCCTATTTCAACTCTATTTCCAATAATAACCGAACCGATTTGTGGAATCTTGGTTAAGCTACGACCATCGGGTGAGGGTCGATAACCAAAGCCGTCGGCTCCAATGGTGACATTCGGATGTATGATACAAAAATTGCCTATCCGGCATCGTTCACGAATGACCGTACCGGACCATATAATCGTATGACTGCCTATGCTGGAGTCATCCAGTACGGTGACGTTAGGATAAAGCTTGGTGTTCGTACCGATAACCACACGGGATCCAATATAGCAGCCGGCCCCGATTGCTGCACCTTTACCGATTTCTGCTGTTGGATCAACCACCGCAGTTAGATGTATACCGGGTTCACATTTCGGAGGCTCCGGCTCAAACAGTTGAAGGGCTGATGCCAGGGCAAGATCGGCATCGGCCACACGCATAAGTGCCCGGTTCTTTCCGGGTTCAATATCTAAGAAGTCATTGACAATAGCGGCAGAAGCATGTGATTGGTCCCATAATTTTATATATTTCTTCCCCCCAATAAACGTGAGCTGGTTGGTGGTTGCCTCGGATATTTGTTCTACGCCTGTGATCATGATCGTCGGACTGCCGCTAAGTGTACCGTTTACCGCTTGATTAATATGTTCTGTTGTATATTGTTTCATAATTGTTCCTGAATAACCTTTTGAGTTTTGCATTAAAGGATATATTGTTCGCATATTTTACGATAATGATAGCCGTATATTGATAGCGTTATGGCCAATGATATCAGTCTGGGCTTGCAGATCAGGGTCCAAAGCATCAATCGCCAGTAATAAAACCGCTCCTTCCCCAAAACCCCGAGCCGAAAAGCGGATCGAAAGATTGAAAGAAACCGCTGAATATTTAACGGCTGGTTGATTTCAGGCACCTTTAGTTCCTTGAGCAATGTTCTGACCCGCCGGTAGTAGTTTTTAGGGGAATAAATCTGTTTCATAACCGATTGATACCCGTCCAAAAGCCTGTCTATGCCCATTCGGGGAATGATATTGGTTGTTCCATCAACGTTATCTCCGGAAAAGGTATTGGTCACCCGGCTTTCCCGTTGAAGCCGGTCAAAGAGACGGGTTCCCGGAGGGGCCTGGAGCATTCCGACCATTGCGATTACGATTCCGCTCTTTTGAATGAAATCGATCTGCCTCTGGAAAATAGAAGGCCTGTCGTTGTCAAAGCCCACAATAAAACCGCCCATCACCTGCAACCCTGAACGATGGATAATCGCGACACTTTCAAGGAGATCCCGGTTTTTATTCTGGGTTTTATGACATTCCGTAAGACTGACCTCATCGGGCGACTCGATGCCGATAAAAACGGAATCGAATCCGGCTGCTACCATCATGTCCAGGAGTTCAGGGTCATCGGCGAGGTTGATGGAGGCTTCCGTTAAAAAAACACATCCCTTTTTATCTTTGCGCCATTCGATAAGGGCGGGAAGTAAATGTGTTTTAAGATAACCCTTATTTCCAATAAAATTGTCGTCAACAAAAAATATACTGCTGTGCCAGCCAAAAGCATAGATACGGTCCAGTTCAGAGATGATTTGCTGAGGTGTTTTTAAGCGCGACCGGTGACCGAATAATGCCGTCACATTGCAGAATTCGCAGTTGTACGGGCATCCTCTGGAAAACTGAATGTTCATGGACGCATATCGTTTCATTTTTACAAGATCCCACAAGGGCGTCGGGGTGTCGCGAAGATCGCAGAAACCGGAAGTCCTGTAGACCTTTTTCGGTTGTCCGTTGAGCAAATCCGACAAAAAAGCAGGCAGTGTGAGTTCCGCTTCGTCGAGCACGAGATGATCCACTTCTTTGAATTCATCGGGTTCAGCGGTAAAAAGAGGCCCTCCGGCAACGACCTTTAAATTCGAATCGTTACACCGGGCGATGATTTGTTTGGCTGATTTGCGCTGAACCGCCATGCCTCCGATAAAAGCCATATCCGCCCATAAAAGGTCTTTATCCGTAAGACTTTCAACATTTACGTCCACAAGGCGCTTGGACCATTCTTCCGGTAACAGCGCCGCGACGGTGAGCAACCCAAGCGGCGGGAAGGCGGCTTTTTTTCCGATAAAACTTAAAGCGTACGTGAATGACCAAAACGTATCTGGAAATTTTGGGTAAATGAGGAGAACGTTCATATCAGCAGCCTCCTTTTTTCCGCATTCATATGGAAAAAATTAGTTTCTTTTTTTCCTTACGGAATTGACAGCCCCTATTCCTTCAGAATTTGAGACCGTAAAAATTTGAACTTTCAATGGTTCAGATAAGAGGCTCTTTGTTCCAAGCAAAACGCTGAATCTGTATGACTTTATATGATCGTCCAGATCTTGGCGGGTTTTCCATTCCGAAATCAAGTTGAAAACATTCTTGTCTTCGATATCACAGAAGATGCCATAGCTCAGATATCCGCCTTTTATTCCCGGTGACTCAACTATTGATAAAAGCGTTTGCATAACCTCTTTTTGTTTTTCCGGAAGCACGTTCATGATTATTCTGACGACGATCATTGCGGCCACCTATCGGCGATGCCAGCCTTTAAAGGTTGACAGAACCATCAGTAATTTTGGAAACTTTTATTTATAAAGTACTTTTTATAAGTTCAATTTTTGTGCCAGGTGTTCTTACACTCAGGGACGCGTCACCCATCATGTTGATTTATAAGAATAATTAGTTTAAAAAGCACTTTCAGGAAAGTCATTGACAGCCATCTAAAAAAGGTCATATTTGCCCAAGTGGTCATATATGGCCTTTTTTCTTTAGATCTCCTTGATGGTGTGGGAGGCAAGTGATAAGGGCAGATTGAAATTAGGATGAGAATTTATGGTTTTCGAATGTCAAATTTACGCATGCGAGCGCGCAAGGTGCTGCGGTTGAGCCCAAGAATTTCAGCCGCACTGTTTTTTCCGCTGACTTTCCATTGGGTCTGTTCAAGTACCCGAATAATATGGTCTCGCTCAACCTCTTCCAAAGTTTTTTGGCTTGTACTTAAATCCTTGAACGGCTTCTTGAGTTCATCCACCAGGCGCAGCTTGGGACCCGACGAGTTGATCACCGCACGTTCAAGGACGTTTTCCAACTCCCGGACATTTCCAGGCCAGTGATAATTTTGTAAGGCATTCATTACGCTCGCTGGAATGATTTCGATGGTCTTGCCCATTCGCTTGGAAATTTTTTTGACGTAAAAATCCACAAGAAGCGGGATGTCTTCCATTCGATCCCGGAGCGGCGGCATGGTAATCGGAAAAATATTTAATCGGTACCAGAGATCGTCACGGAAACGGCCCTTGCGGACTTCTTCTTCCAGATTACGATTTGTGGCGGCAATAATCCGTGCATCGACTTTGATGGTGCGGGAGCTGCCCAACCTCTCAAACTCGCCATCCTGGATCACTCTGAGCAGCTTTGGTTGTAGTTCCAGAGGCAATTCGCCGATTTCATCCAGAAAAATGGTAGCGCCGTTGGCGACCTCAAATCGCCCAATATGTCTGGAATGAGAACCGGTGAAAGCACCTTTCTCATGACCGAACAATTCGCTTTCGATGAGGTTTGAAGGCAGTGCGGCGCAATTTACTTTTACCAAAGCCCGATTTTTGCGCAAGCTCAAGCCGTGAATGGCCCGGGCGACCAACTCTTTGCCGGTTCCTGTCTCACCAAGAACCAATACGATGGTATTGCTGTTGGCAATCTGTTCAACTTTATAGAGCACGTATTTGAGCCCGTCACTTTGACCGATAATGTTCTCATGATTGTATTCCAGTTTAATTTCTTCTTGTAGATAGGCTCTTTCCGCTTCCAGTTGATCTTTTAACTTTTTTATTTCGGAAAGTGCGGTTTCAGCTATTTGTTTTCTGTTTTCCGCTTCTTCCTTTGCAACGACAAGTTCGGCCGTTCGTTTTTTAACAAGCTCCTCAAGATCTCTTTTATAATTTTCTCGGTCAGTCACATCCTCAATGGCCAAAAGGATCAGTTGGGTTTTGTTCGACTTTCTGTAAATCCGCCTGGCGTTTAAATGCATTATCTTTCGGCCGATGGTCTCAAAGTTATGTTCCACTTTAAAGTCATGGAATAGGGAATTTTCAGGAAGGATATCTTCGAGCAATTCCCTGAGCTTTGGGATGTTCCATTGCCGGTTGCCAATTTCATATATTAATCTTCCCTCTGTCTCTTCTGGTTTGACGTTGAACGTCCGGTAAAAAGAACCATTGGCTTTTTCAACTTTCAAATCAGAATCAAGCAACATTAAAGGTTCACGAATCGAATCCAGGAAATTGTCAAAAACTTCAATATAGATTCGTTTCCTTTGTTTATCGTACTCAGACGTCTTAAATTTTTGTTTCATTTTTCCAGATGGTTGATTGTTGTTCATTGGGAAAGTCTGCGCGGTATTTTGATCGTTTTGTGAATTTACTTAAAGAAAATAACAAGAAACTGCACAACCGTATATTGTGTTTCATTTTTTGGGTCTTCATACGTTTAATGTATTTTTGGAAACTGCTCTAACGTACCAAGATGGATTAAACACTTTTAGCTGAACGAATCGGTATCGTAAGAATTGCAAGGGGAGGGTTAAGTGCCTAAAATGATCAATACTGATCTAATCCGCCAAACTTCGACGGCGGGACAAGAGTGCCTTAAGTTAAATCGCCTATGGTTCTTTCAAAAACGATCCCTAATCCTCCCAAGGCGGACAAGTCTATTCAGAAAGCTTCCAGTCAAAAATTTAATTATTCCCTGAAGATCCTTTGAAATCGATTGTTTTCAAAGGGCTAAATAATTCTAATTTTTAATGTTTATGCGGCATATTCGGACTTGAAAGCCTTGGACAACGACGCATCCATGACTGCCTCGTAGCCCGTCATCCGGGCTACCACAACTTCATGGGTATCTAAGAATGTGAAATCCCCCCTTATTTTATGATCGGTGGCTTCTTTGATCTCAAGGACTGCGGTCACCCCGTCCGATGGGAAAGCATCACGGTATTGACGATAGCTGGCACTATAGCTGGGCAAAGAGACCATGCCCCGTTCTTCAAAGCACCACAGTATCGCCATCTGGCACGCGGAATCAAGGACCAGAGGGTCGGCGATCCATCGGCTTCTTAATGGTTCCTTCATCCATTTAACCGGGGAGGGCGCTGAAGAAATCCGTGCGGTGATGGAATGGGCTGAATACCCGACAATTTCCTGGATACCTTGAAGTTCAACCCCGTGGAACAGGATGTTTTCGTAGATTTCATGGATGGTTTTTGAATATCCGTTGGTGCCGATATATGCGGATAGATCAAAACTGGGCGGCGGTTCGAGTTGATCGGTTAAAACGGCCGTAGCTCCGGAGTGGATCACCTCGATATTGTCCTTGATGCCGTCTCTGATTTGCACATCCACCTCAAAAGCAGCGCCTTTTTTTCTCGCTTTACCGGCCATGAGACGGATGTGTTTTTTATTTTTGTCGAGTTTTATACCCTGAAAGATTCGCATATCGTCCAGGCCGTAAAGCAAAAGTCCCGGGTTTTCATGCAAAGCGCCGTGGCCCAGCCATTCGGCAATCAAGGCAAATGGCACCACGGGTTTTCCATCCAGAATATGGGCGCCGAGGATTGGATATCGATCCACATCGATTTCGCGCTGAACGGTCATAGAGAGGTTTTCTTTTTTATTCAGGACAATGGGTTTCTCCAATGCTGATTCTGCAGTTACGGTATTGTCTTTTTCTTTTTCAAAAAGGATATTAGCGCCGATGATCACTTCCACGGGCAAGTTGCCATGGCCCTTCATTTCATGGACCATACACCTGGCGCCGGCGTGCGCGGGAATGAGATCAACACCGCTGGTTTCAAACTTTCGTTTGAGCGCTGAACAGACCATGCCGCCGTCCCAGGGACCCCAGTTGATGGAAACGACCCTGCAATCCGGGCGTTGGATGGATTCTTTTTGGGCCATTTTATTTAACACTTCATTGGCCATGGCATAATCTGCCTGACCGTTGTTCCCCACCCGGGCGGTGACCGATGAGAACAGTACCAGGTATTTTAAGGGGTCTTTTTTTGTGGCGTCCAGAAGAACGTTCAAGCCCTTGACCTTGGTGTTAAAAACCGATTCAAACTGCTCGATGGATTTGTCGACGATGCGGCAATCCGCAAGGCGTCCCGCACCATGGATGATTCCTTTTATGGGACCAAGGGTTTTTCGGACATCATTTAAAATCGTGTTTATTGTTCCGGCATCTTGAACATCCGCCGAATAATAGTGCACATCGGCACCGAAGTTTTTCATGGTTTCGAGATTTTTTTCGATTTCGCGATGGGCCATGTACTTTTTATAAATTTTTTCCAACTGAACCGGTGTGGGGGTACTGCCGCCAAATTCATTGTCAAGAATGGCCTTTTTAACCGCAGTCGGGTCCTCGATTCCCAACAGCCATTCGGGTTCCGGTGTCGGAGTTGCAGACCGTCCCAAAAGCACCAGGGTCGGTTTTGCGTGTTCTGCTAAGGCACATGCTGCAGCAGCGGTGACGCCTCTGGCACCGCCGGCGACAATGACGACATCTTTTGGATCAAGATATAGTTCCCCTTTGGGATAGGGCATAGATTCAAGCTCTAAAATCCACCTTGAATCCGAATCCAGACCCACTTCCACCGATTCTGTAGCATCTGCATACAACAGTTCAGATACTATGGTTTTGGCAATGCCGGTGTGGTCCTGCCAGAAGGGCGAAATATCAAACGCCCGGCAAAGAACACTTTCCCATTCAATGGCAGCGGTCTTTGCCAGACCGGCAAGACCTCCCTGGAGGGGATGATCTATCCCGAGACCCTTGAAACCAAAAGCGCCGTCAAGGCGGGTGACGGTGGCAAACAGGGCACCGCCTTTTCCGGCAGAATCAAGAAGATCCGGCCCCAGAGACTTTGACAGAGAAAATGCATGTTTTAAAAGGCTGTCATCCTGCGGCTCGTGTTGTGCCACAATAATCAAACCGCCAATATTTGTTAAGCGCGATTCATTGTCCACACTCTGGAAAAACATATTTTTTGTTATGATTTCGGAAGGGATGTTATGTGATTTGAATTCATCGACAATGGCCTGCGATAGACCGGCGTTATCGTCCGTGACATATACGGTCCGTCCAAGAGGAAGGGTTAAAACATCCTTTTGGACGAAGGATTTTTTAGCAGCGGATACGACCTTTCTGCCGATACTGCTTGCCAGGTATTCCGGAGAAAAATCAGAAAGTCCTTGTGATAAGCGTTCAAAAGATTCCCGGACAGGTTCCACATGAGAAACAGACGAAGAATCGATTGCGTCAATTTCCGATTTTTGGGGTGTTGAAGTTCCGGCAAGGTAATCGGCGATCTGTCCCAGTGTCTTGAGGGTCCCCATGACATCGGGGGACACAGGGGGCAGGTCGGGCATTTTTTCTTCCAGTGTCGAGAGGATCTCCACCCGTTTGATGGAGTCGATGCCGAGATCAGCCTCGATATCCATGTCCAACGCCAGCATTTCAACAGGGTAGCCGGTCAACTGACTGACAGTGTCCAACAGAAGATTTGCAATGTTTCTTTGATCTGCGTCAGGAGATGCCGGGTCTTCGGCTGAAAGCTTTGGTTCCGGTGCTTTGAAAGAAGCCGCTTTGGATTGCGTTCTGGAAAGATCCGGCTTTACGGCTTCATCCGAATGTGTTTGGAGGACATTTTCCGTGTTCGAAAGTTCTTCTTCGAACTTTTCATCCTGCTCATGAGATATGATTCTATCCGAATGAACCTCCGAGGATCTTTCAACCAGCTGCTGGGTGCTTTCCATCATATACTGAAGGGTTTTTGTCGCCTGGGTTTGGGTTTCAAGGAACTTTTGATGGGTTTCGGCGGTCTGTTTTTGAAGGGCCTGCATGGATTTCAGACCGTCCTGTAACACCTGAAGTGCATCCAGCATCATATTGTTTTGTGGTTGTTTCGTTTTCATAGTGCTTGTACTGTTTATTATGTTTTTGGAGCGAATTTTCCGATGTTTCGGGTTGATCATGGGTTGCTCCGATAATGTGTTCTGTTCAGTTTTAATAACCGGTTTTTTGTTTTCTAACTCATGTCTTCCGAATTCTGATCCCTGATCCCCGGCCCCTAATTTCTGATTTTCTGTTGCGGACTCCTGACCTTCGACCTCTGCTTTCCGATCCTTGATCCCCAACCCCTGATCCCCGACCCCTGACCCCTGACCCTTATAATTGACACCGGAGAGCAATATGCTCATCCGCTGTTTTGTCACATCTTTATCCCGGGGTTCCCAGGCGCTCAGGTCCACGAAGTGGCCGAGAGACGCAACAAGAGCGAGGGTTTGGGCAAGATCTGTGATTCCCGATGGTTTCCCAAAAGATTTGTCTATAGAGACAGCCTTAAAATTTTGACCCTCGAGGATCGATTTTACGAGACCGGTCAGAACCGATTTGGGCCCAACTTCAACAAAGGTTCGCACGCCCATGTTGAATAGATTTTTGATCTCGCTGATAAAATCCACCGGTGACAACAGGTGGCGGCCCAGTAATTGCCTGGCTTTTTCAGGGTCGGCAGGATAGGAGGAACCCGTGGTATTGGAAAACACCGGAATATCAGACGGCAAGATGCTGATGTTTTCTATGGCCCGGGTGAAAGGTTTTTGGGCGTGTTGAACCAGAGGGCTGTGAAACGCAGCGGAAACCGGAAGCCGAACAGTTCTAAATCCTTTTTTCCTGCATTTTTCTTCAGCTCTGATGATGGCGTCCAATGACCCGGATAAAACGCCCTGTTCGGGACTGTTCCGGTTGGCCAGAACAACATCGGCCTTTGTGTTTTTGATGAGTTTTTCAAGTTCGTGCAGGGGAGCCTTAACTGCCAGCATGCCTCCATGGTTCTGATGGTTGTTATCATCAACTTTGGCCATTAAACGGCCACGGGTGATAGAAAGAGAAAGAAATGACTCTATATCGATCCAGCCTGCGGCACAAAGGGCCGAGAGTTCTCCAAAACTATGACCGCAGACAGCGTCGGGTTGAAGGCCGAAATGTTGAAGGATTTTTAACATGGCCATGCTGATGGCGCCAATGGCCGGTTGGGCAATATCTGTTTTTCTCAACGTGTCTTCTTGAAAGTGCCGATCTTTTTTGTTTTGAGCCGAAAGCGGGTAAATATGGTCGGTCAAACAGCCGGTGCTTTCGAATGTTTTGTTCGCACGCTCAAGAACATTCATTGCATCCGGGAAAAAGCAGACCAACTCACGGCCCATATCGACATATTGACTCCCCTGGCCGGGGAAGATAAATGCCATTTTTCCGGATGGTTCAGGGCCGCCGTAAAACATATTTTCAAATTGCCATGCTTCCTGAGAAGTGTTATCTTCAAGGGCATGTACGGCGCGGTCCAAAAGATTGATGACATCATTTGATGGTTCAAGAACCAACAGGAACCGAAATGGATCTTTGGCTGAAAAATTGTTTCTCGTCTTTGCAGCCTTTGCCGAAATGCCTTCATGCGAGGGTGCGTTGTCGACAGAGGTTTTGAAGCGTTGAACATCCTGTTTGAGTTGATGTTCATTCAAGGCGGAGAACGCAATGATTTCTTTAGATCCGTCCCAGGAGATTTTTTCTTTTTGTTTCCGGTATTCTTCGATCACCACGTGAAAATTGCTGCCGCCGAAACCAAATGCACTGACGCCTGCCCGACGAGGATGTTCTTTTTTGGAAAACCAGGGTCGGGATAGGGTGTTCAGATAAAAAGGGCTTTTGTGAATGTTAAGTCTGGGATCCGGTTCATGGACCTTCAAGGTGGGTGGGAGCACTTTGTGATAAACCGCAAGCGCTGCTTTCATCAGACCTGCGGCACCGGACGCTGCCTTGGTGTGTCCGATCATCGATTTCACGGAGCCGAGCGCACACCTTCTGTGGTTGTTGTCCGGTTGGCCAAAAAGACCCTTTAGGGCCTGAAATTCGACTTCATCGCCGACTTTAGTGCCCGTGCCGTGGGCCTCGATGAGTTCCACGGTAAAAGGATCGATCCCAGCTTCATCATACGCCATCTTGAGTGCCTTGACCTGCCCCTGGACTCTGGGTGCATAGATGCTCTGGGATTTTCCGTCGCTGGATGATCCGACACCTTTGATGACCGCATAGATCCGGTTGCCGTCTTTTTGGGCATCTTCAAGACGTTTGAGAACAAAAAGACCGATCCCTTCACCCAGTACGGTTCCATCGGCATCTTGTGAAAACGGTCGGGCATCTCCTGTGGGAGAAAGCACCATGGTTTTGGAAAAACACATGTGCATGAAGATGTCGTTGAGCATGTCAACGCCACCGGTAATTACCGTATCGCTTTTACCTGAAATAAGTTCCATGATCGCGAGATGGACGGCACTCATGGAACTTGCACAGGCTGCATCCACCACGCAGTTCGTACCGCCAAGATCCAGACGATTGGAAATTCTGCCGGCCACAACATTCCCCAAAAGCCCGGGAAACGAGTTTTCCTGCCAGGAAACGTAAGATCCGGATATTTTTCGGATCACTTCTTCGGTTTTAAGAGGATCGATTCCCGAATCTTCAAGGGCCCTTCGCCAGATGGGATGCCCCAAACGGGCTCCCAGGGGGATCACGAGTTCCTGGGTACCGGTAACGCCGAGGATGACGCTGGTTCTGTTCCGGTTGAATGCAACATCTGTTTTGTTGAAGGCATCTTCAAGGGCGTTTTTCGCCACAACCAGGCCGAGGAGCTGAGAGGTGTCCGTGGCTTCAAGGGAAGACGGCGGGATGCCGAATTCAGTGGGATCAAAGGAAAGCGGTGGGACAAATCCGCCGCGTTTGCAGTAAACATGATCCGGTTTTTTTGGGTCTGCATCGAAAAAATCTTTCCAAGACCAGTGGGTTTCCGGCACCTCGGTGATGGCATCTTCACCATTAAAGAGGAGCCGCCAGTATGCTTTTAACCCCGATGATTTGGGAAAGATACACCCCATGCCGATGATGGCCACCGGCAGTTGGCGCGGTATTTTATTTTTAGTCGGTTTCAATGATAAACTCTTAGCAGCTGCAACTTCACAGGGGAGGTAGTGCTGCAAATATTTTAATAAAGAAAAATTTGAACTATTAATAATTTGTTTATCATAATGCAAGAAAAAAGTATTTGCAAGCAAATGATCATGAAATAATAGTTGACATATTGATACAATAAGTGATTAATAGGTGTATATCCATAAACGGTCTTTTTGAACAATCTATGGGTTATGCTAAAAAAATCCTCTGAATATCAATTATATGCCGGTCGAAGATCCCGGCATTTTAACGGGGCTTGTCCCGGTACTTCAACGGGGAGGTTATTTTTTTAACATGCCTTCCGACTTCGCCTGAAGGCTACGACGGACAAGTGATCTTGAACAAAAATCCTCATTTATGGAGCGACACTAACTAATGATAGTTCGCTGCCAACATCGGATAAAAACATCGTCATATTATAAGTTTACATAAACATTTCGGTGCGAAACTCGAAATATCTTGTTAATCTTAGGCACTTTTAACTTATATGGCTTGAAGGACAGCAGCCCTCTCTAGGAGCAAACCAAAGCCCGTGTCTTTTGGATCCGGAGACTTTGCTGGGCAATAAATATATACTTGATATATCAATATAACAAGTTGTGGGGGGTGTATATGATCAAATTCTTTACGAACAGAGAACTTTCCGACAGGCTGGGAATTAAACTGGCCAAGTGGAAACGATGGTCCCGTGAATTTCTGCCGCCGGACCCATTGGGTGGAATGCAGTCCGGATATGCCAGACAATACAATCCGGATCAAGCATTTACGGTCTTTTTGGGAGGGCATCTGGTAGCGGACTTGAAATTCACGATTCCCGAAGCCAATCAAATCATTCAAGATTTGAATAAATGGCTGTCGGAGAAGGGTTTTTTCTTTGATCTAAGGGGTCATTCAATGTCCGATAGAGGTATGGATGCGCTGATTAAAAAGTATATCATATTTATACGGCGTGAAAAGGGGGTGGATAAGCGCTTCAAATTTATTTACACGATCAGAGGCGTCATCTCAAATGAACCGGTCCAACACAAAGGCTTTGAAATGATGAAAAAACTCTATGTGGAAACATCCGTCAATCAAAGACCTGAAAAACCATCGGAAATGGATATGAATGTTGTTAAAACCCTGTATATTAAAGGTATTTTAAGTGATTTCGTAGATGCTGTGGGGTTGGAGCGGAATAGATATGCGGCACTTTCATAATAATCCCTAACTGTGCAAAAAAAACATGCTGAAAGGTGTATAACTATATGTTATTTTTATTTAAAATAACGAGAAGTTCACCAGAAACGAAAAGCTGCCAGACTTTTGGTGCCTGGTGAAAAGCCATGTTCGATTCAGCGATAAATATCCTTACGGTGTCCAACCTTTACCACCCAGACCGTAAGTTCATCATCTTGAATCGAATATACAATACGATATCGTCCTTGACGCAGACGATATCTTTCCTGGCCGGTCAATTTTTCACAGTTTTTAGGGCGGGGGTCTTCTGAAAGCGACTCAATGCGACTGAGAATTCTTTTCAGATGCTTTTTGGGAATACTATCAAAATCTTTCTGCACCGACTTTTTGAAAAAAAGTTTATATTCGGCCATCTTTTTTCAGCCTCTTGACCATTTCATCGTAACTTATCAAAGGTTCATCAGCCCTTTCATCAAAGGCCAAGAGATCATCCGCATCTTCGGCAAGTGCTTCTTTGACAGCCTCGTTGACAAGATCAGAAACGGATCGAGACGTTTCAACGGCTTTTAGCCGTAACGCTTTATGTAGGTCGGGATCAAAATAGATGGTAGCTCTTTTAGTCTGTGTTGCCATAACGTCACCTTCCTTTGTAGTTATGACACCATAGCGCTATAACGTTAAAATATCAATATTTTTATTAGTAGCGAATGCAGCGGT